>Ga0265798_10001971_pt1 | contig 30831 bp, 37 predicted proteins | sample P3T30metagenome_FD_192430 | JGI IMG/M metagenome (GOLD analysis project Ga0265798, IMG submission 192430) | Plant litter microbial communities from East Loma Ridge, Irvine, California - P3 T30 | ecosystem: Environmental > Terrestrial > Plant litter > Unclassified | place: USA: California... | reverse complement strand
CAGAGTAAGAGCATCCTGAGATGGAAACAGGCTAAGCCCAAATAGGCTAGATAGCCAAGGACACGCTCGTAGGAGCAGGAACCTTAGGGCTATCGAACAGTGTGTGTAGAGGTGGCAAGATATTTCGAACGCCTAGCCATTGGAGAAGTACATCGCGGAAGTGGCGCATAGCTTGTTTCTAGCGACTTCGTTGAAAACCTGGGGTACGCAGATCATCCATGTACGTGCGGGGAATTTTCTCCACGTCCTTCTCTTTTACCGATTATTAACCACAGGATAGCAAGCCATTACCCACGAATCCGCGGAAACAATCCTGCAATTAGTAGTCGGGCCGTTGTCGTCAGGGATAGAATAGACAGCGGCGCACATCCTTTGAACTATCAATCTATGTCTTGCCGCTAGTGCTACGACTTTACAAATCAGTGTCCTGAAATTCTACACCAACCACAAGGCTTTGCAGACACTTTGAGGTGGAGCAAGACCAGTCAAGATGTCAAGAGTAAACCGGATCAAATGCCTAAAGGCCGTATTTACACGATCTCCAGCGGGAACCAAGCGCGTCAAGTCTCTAAGCAGTAGACCGTCCGCAACGCGGCTTGTATGCTCCAAGCTTTCCCCGGACTCCACCAATGCTTGCTATGCGGGCTGATCATGGGATGATCGCTGTAATGATCAGTGATGGATTGTTCCATGGTGGCTCCGAGAAGAGGGGGATTACAGACGATGATCAATCGGCGTATAAATGACGGACAAGTGCTGCAAGTGCCTACTCATCACCGCATAGCACAATCACCATGCACACCATCACCACTTCTCTCTTCGTGGTCGCAGCGGTTCAAAACGTTGCGCTCGCCGCTCCCGCTGGCGTTGAAGAGTCGTTGACGAAACGCCTCGAAAACGGACTTGGAAGAACTCCAGCTCTCGGGTACAACAACTGGGTAAGTGCCGGAAGTTTTCGCACTGATCTTGACCTACGGTTACTGATTAAAAGGGAAGAACAATGGTGGATGCACACATGCAACAGCAGACGCAGCCCTCAAAGTCGCAAACCTCATGATCTCACTGGGCCTCAAAGACGCCGGATACCAATACCTCAACATCGACGACTGCTGGCACAGCAAAGCACGAAATAGCACCGGCTACCTCGTCCCCGACCCCTCAAAGTGGCCACAAGGCATGAAGCCCGTCGTCGACAAGATCCACGCCATGGGCCTCAAATTCGGACTCTACGGCGACGCCGGCACCATGACATGCGCGGGGTATCCCGGCTCCGAAGGCCACGAAGCACAAGACGCGAAAACGCTGGCATCATGGGGCGTTGATTACTGGAAGCACGACGCATGCTATCTGCCATGTGTTACTGGCGGACGACCCCAAACATGCTGGGACTCGCGATCAAGCACGAAGCCCTACTATGCCACCATGCGCGACGCGCTAGCAAAATCCGGGCGCCCTATTCTCTTCTCCATGTGTCAGTGGGGCCGCGACAGCGTGTGGACCTGGGCGAAAGACTACGGCAATTCGTGGCGCATGTCCGGCGACATTGCGAATTCGTGGACTTCGCTGGCGTCGATTGCGTCGAGTGCGGCGGGTATGGCGCAGTATGCTGCTCCGGGGGGGTTCAATGACCTCGACATGTTGCAGGTTGGGAATGGGGCTTTGAATGAGAATGAGGAGCGGGCGCATGTGGGGTTGTGGATGATTGCTAAGAGTCCGATTTTGATTGGGACGGATTTGAGTAAGTTGAAAGAGTCTGCGTTGGGGTTGTTGAAGAATAAGGTATGTCATGCGCCCAGTTGTTAGAGGGAGATGAGGATATTGATGTACTGTTATTTAGGCTCTCATCGCTATCAACCAAGACAAACTTGGCAAAGCTGCAGGCTACTTCCGTCCTTCTGGTGCAGCCGCACCGGTGAGCGGTAAGCTTTATCCCTACTGGGCAGGACCGCTGAGCGACGGTGTTGTTATTGGACTTGTTGCTGCCGATGGAGCGGCAACGCTTTCGGCCAAGTTTGCGGATGTACCTGGTTTGGGCTCAGGTAACTGGAAGTGGACTGAAGCATTCACTGGCGCGACGGGGACTGGGACGTCTGTCTCTGCGCAGCTTGGGTCGCACGATATGAGGGTGTACAAGGTCACTAAGGCTTAGGCGTTCGATGTATGAGCAGTGGTGGTGCAGAATGGAAGGACATTTGCCGGTCTTGAATTACTCTGATGATGTATACGATACTCGATGTTTACTCCACGTGAATCCATTCCTTCCAACAGGCATGACAGCCTCCAATATGGTGTAATCCGTAACTTACACCCCCTCTCACGACACTGGCGCAATGTATGACAATCCCGCGTCGATGCCTTTAGCCCATCCTCCAGCACATAAGACAACTTCTCAAACTCCTTCCTGGTAGGCCAATACGTCACTGCGCCAGCACGTGCGTCATCGCGCCGGCCATACCCATACCGCTCGTAGCACTCGTTGTGGGCCTTCATCAGAACCGCTTTGACTCCGTGGTCCGGTGCATAGTCATTTGTCGCCGTCCGCAACGATCTCATGGACTCGGCAGGTTTGGAATCTATTTGCCACGACTCAGGCCCCGACGGTGGATATTCCATCCACGGAGGAAAGGTGTCGTCGTTTTGTTGGAAAAGACCAGGGATCGATTCCTGCCACGGGACTGAATAAGGCAAGGGATTGCTGTACCATGCGATGTAGTCGACGGCAAAGTAGACAAGTCCTTGGATTGATTCGGCTGGTCCAACGTAACGTTTTTGGAGGTCCTGGATGTCGAGTTGATGTAGTGCATGTCCGGCTTTCACTATCTTGCTGCCTCTGGCCGCAAGCCGTGAGAGATCGAGAAGGTCGCTTCGTTCAGATGGCGCGAGTATGGAATTCGCGTTCTTGATGTCCGTGTCCCCATAAAGAGCGCAATTTAGCGCATCGAAATCCGCGTCGACTGTAAGTGCAATTATCTCGAGCAGATAGCGCCGTAGTTGTTGCGTTGAGCACTGAGACTTTGTGAGTCTCTCGGCCGCAGCTGGACCGTACCACTGCAGTCCTTGAATTCGTTTTTGAGGCCTTTGTAGAGAGGACGATTGAGGTGGTCTGCATGGTGCACGCTGGATAGGTGCTACCGAAGATGGTCCATGTATTGCAGCAGCTCCTACGATGGTAGGGTAAGAATAGGGGGGAGGATGATCTTTGGCGACAGAGACTTTGCGCTTCGAAGCAGCTGCTCCAATTGTTGTAGGTAGCTCCGTGCTCATAGGAAGCAGTGGTGTCAGCCTACCCACTATATCAAACTTTCAAGCTGCAACAGCAAGAAGGTCGGCCTTTTTGGTCCAACAAGTGGGTCGCTACACGCCTCCTTACGATCAACATCATAGCGGTCCAGGGGACCAAGATTGATGGTAGGCATGATTTCGATGCTGCAAGAGATACAGGGAGTGTCAGTGCAGAGGCTTGTGAGAACTGTTGACTTTATGTGCGCTGAGGGTTTTTGGTGGGTCTCCGACTCCATGGCCGTACCATGGTACATATTAGCTCGAATCGTCGCAATAAGTGGCTAGCGGCGCTACGACACGGTGAACCAAACCCGAGCATGATCTCCACATGGCAATGTAGGGAGGTAATCGTATTTTCTGTGCAAACCTTCGGCGCACACTGAACGCCAAAGTTAGTGATACAGAAAGAAAAAATGTGCCTTTTTGGGGTCAACGAGAAGATCAAGGCCTCAAATGACTGTATCATTGATGTTAATGTGAATTCAAATGCCTAGAACTGACGCGATTGGTGTTGATAGATAGCCAGTGTCACTGTTCTACTACCCTCAGTTGTGCCTGGCTATATTCGTAACGCTTTCCCTCCATCTGATGCATTTCACCTTGTAACACTTGCGAGACGCCATTGATGACCCCGCGTCTCGTTCGGAGTATAGCCTCTTGTACCACCATAGCTCATAGTCCACGTGCGAAAGCTTTTTTCATTGCGTCTTTCGTGAAATTCGGGCCGGCTTTGGTCTTTGATGGGTCGGGGCATTTCTACGTACGTCTAGACAATGTTAGATGGAGCCTTGGTCTCTCAGAGACGCTATTTGACTTCGATACATACCTTCAGTGGGCGTGACCGGCTGCTTAGATAAGGCGACCCAGTAACTGCGCCATAGCTCTTTCGCACAACCTTTGAGCTGTTGTGAAGCAACACCAGAGGCCTACACGAGTTTATAGACACTGTCTGGAAACCTGTTCGAGCCTTGATCGGCTGCGATGAGTCGTGAGAGGTCTACACCACTGGCAACTGCGTATCGATTGCCAATTTCGAAGATGAACCGACTGCACGCTGCATTGTCGTTCGCTTTGGAGGTCGCTGGCTCAGCGCAGGCGACGTCGATCAAGTCTTGCAGGCCATTGTACTCCGAGACTGCATGGGAATAGTCGTCGACCCTGAGCGTAGCCAGCATTTCTCCCATGGTCTATGTGTCGTTCGCATACATTCCGTCTTGTGAATGAGCTGTTGCCTGGACACATTTCCAGGAATCGTGCCGACCGTAAGTGGTATACTGGCCAAATTGCCTGCTACTCCGTTGGGATGCTTCTGTGAAACGTCTCCTAGTTTCTCGTAGATCTGCTCCACAAAGCCTGCCGATGAGCTGAACTTGTCTTTGCACGCCTGGATGGCGTTTGAGTCGAATCTGCCTCTTGTGCATGTGACGACGAGTGAGAGAAAAACGTTTGCGTTCACCGAGTCGGTATCCAAGCTGTTAATCTCGAACTCCCCAAGACACTCATTCACGACCTTCTCAATGTGTGACATCGTGTATGTCCTCGAAGTACAGTAGACTGCCTTCACGTCCGATCCCAGCATCTTGGCAACCTCCTCGAGCTTGTTTACGTAGGCGGGCTTCTCTGGACTGGTGGTAAACCGCTTCATGCTAAAGCAACCAGGAGTGGTAGGTCGATATAGATACGCTTCGAGCGCTGATCGTAACGCGTCACGCGTTCGGAATACGATCATGGACAGGTCGAACGCTTCTTCCGGTATTAGAGAGTTGATGAGCTGGACCGTGTCTTTCTCGACCTGGAACAGAGGACAAAGGAGCCTGGTAGCTGGTCGATGTTTGCGTGCGGCTACATCGCCGCTGAGTTTAGGTATATCACTGCCGTCGGTACTGTTGAAGCGCAGAGGTCTGCAGACGAGAAAGTGTGAAATATGGACTTAGCTTCTTGTGGTACTGGGAAGCACTGCATACAAGCATTTAGATCCTGTTACCTCCGTATTCTGACGTTATCGACCGTGTCCGCGATGCCGTCCGGTAGCAAATCGCTCCTTAACAGCAGCGCAATTTGAGGCACGATGACACACACGATGTGAAACTCTATCCAGCCACCTCCTGGCATGTTCGGTCCTTCTTGCAGAGCGTAAGCATGTTCTGACAATACGAACTCTTGACCTTGCTCATTCGAGGTGCATATGACGGGGTACATTCGACGCATAACCAGTTCTGCCCATGCTGCGTGTTCGGGGTGGATAGATTGAGCAAGGGTGACATGCCACTGCTTGTCGCTAACCATCTCAAGGTCAACGACCTGGGCAATCGTGTTGAGCCAGACGTCAACCAGGCGATCAAGCTCATTTGGGTGCATGTATGCTACCAACTCTGCCTTGTCATTCCCTGTGTAATCTTCGGACAGTTGGTGATTGTAGCGGTCGAAAAAAAGTGTGCTGCGGTACTTTATAATGAATACAAACTTCATAATCGTCACGTACTCGCCGTCGTCTAATACAACATTCTGGCTGCCTTCGATGTGGGCGGCCCTGATCATCTTGAAGAGCATGCCCGCAGCGGTCTCAACCTTGCCCAGCTTCTTCTCGACACTATTCCACTGGTCGGCAGAGAGCAAGGACTTTTGCTCGTACATGTCGTCCTGCCCGAACGTCTTCTTGACTGCACTCTTGATGAGGCTGGGAGTGTCGGGGGCTAGAAACACGGCGTCGAGAATGTCGTCACGGGAGTGTACCAGATATTTTGAGCCTGGTGGCCCCACTTCCTCCCCTTCGCCTGAGTATTCGGGGGCGAAGTGTTTGAGGAGAAACCGAGGGATGTAGTGCTGGTACTGAGACTTGCGCACGACAGTCGTGCCTGGTGGAAGATTCGCCATCTGGGTGATTTTTCGCGATGAGGTGGGCGAAGTTGAGGGTGAGTGGCTCGCGGTCAATTGTCGCAAAATCTCTTGTGTGAGTGCGAGCATTTGCCCGGTTGTCGCGCCAAGGGGCGCTAGCGTCTTATCGTAGGCGTTATCAGCATCTCGGAGTGAATAAGATGGTGCTTGGCACTGAATGGAATTTGTGCAGCAGCGCACGACGTCCATAATACTGCCAAAATAATGCTCGCATCTATTTTGTCGACATTCAGGACATACTGATCTCTGATTTTGGTGAGTCGAAGGAAACAAACACCTAGTTATGTGGAGACTTTACTGCTAAGCCTCGGCCTCACCGTTGCGTCTACTTTCCTCCTTCTCCCTTTCCAACGCGAGGTTTGGCCCAGGCACGAGACCCCACGGCCCTTTCCCGATGGCATCACCCTTCTTCTTGATCCAAAGCCCGACGAAAATGGGACCAATGATTGTGTTCAGAAGAATCGCCCAAATGGCGGTGATGAAGCCCTCGGAAGACACGTAGGATGTGTTGTTGTACCCGATCTCTACGATCAAAAGGCCGATCTCGCCACGCGCAACCATAGCCATGCCGAGCAGGAGTGCTGGTGAAAGTGACGACTTCAAAGCAGCGGTGCGTGTTGGAGAATGCGGCTTTGAAGCTGTTGCTTCTAACGTGTTGTCGCCTTCAGCCCCGTCGGATTGCGGTAGGTTCTCTCGACTTTGCTTCGGATCGTGGCTTGCTACCGACCATATTGGAATCCACAAACCGACGAGAAACTTTGCGACAAGCATGAGGAGCGTATAGACGACGCCTTTCCAGATCGCCTCGCCTGTCCAGAGGTCCAGAAAGGGTATCGCAAAACCGATGCTCGCGAAGAAGAGCGGCTCAAGCACGTATTGCTGTGCATCCAAACAGTAGCATTCGAAAGTGTGCACGAATGTGGGTGACCTGTGTTTCTCGCGCTCGCCCTCCTCTCTGCTCATGACGACGAATGGGCCCTCGACGTGCTTAGAGGGAAGATATGTCAAGAATGCACCCGCTAGGAAAGCTCCGAAAAGGATTGATGTGCCCGCATACGCCGCGATCGAGATGAACGCACATAGTACCAGTATCATTAGCGTTATATTGGACAGGTGGTCGAACTTTGCGAAGCTGTGCTCAATGTACCGACGGAACACAGGCGCGAAAAACCACTTCGTCAAGACGGGCGTGAGTATTGCCATTGCTGCAGACGCAACAATAGGTCGCCCAATCAGCCAGCCGAGATTGACGTCGCCGCCGTTGGACAGCTCGCCAAGATCGTGGATTACACTGCTCATCACCAGACCAGTGACATCGTCAATTACGGCCGCACTAACGAGCACGGCCCCCACACGTGTCTGGCTGAGATCCACGCTCTTCGATGCACTTGCGATGACGGCGAAAGTGGTTCCCAGACTCGTCGCACTCAACGCCGCGCCGATAATGAACGTTTCCACAGCGCCGTAACCGAATCCGACATAGAGAAGGGCATAGCTTAGGCCTATCGGGAAGATGACACCGGTCGCAGCTCCAATGAGGGACAGGGTGAAGTTGGCTTTGAGCAGGTCGATTCGGGTGGTCAAGCCACCCTCGAAGATGATGAGGATCAGCCCAATGTAACCCAGGTACAGGAACGTTTCTTGCCAGTCGCGGTGCAAGATGTTAGCCAGTGGTTCACCGTAAATGATACCAGCGGCGATGGGACCAATAATTCCAGCTCTTATCACCTTTGCGGAAATGTATTCGGCGAGCCACAGAAATGTGAAGAAGGATATGATGATAAGGATGTCCACAACTTGAACAACTGTCAGCTTCAGATCGAGTGATGCCAGTCTTAGCGACGGCGGCGCCTTTTTCGTCCATCGACACTGCCAGCAGTAGAAAGGCAGCCCAACCCATTAAACTTCGAGAGCGTCATGAGCTCGGTGCGATGCATATGCCTGAAATAACTCACGCGACTGCTCGCGAAGCCTTGTTGCTCAGCACACCTGCTTTGTAGACTGCAGCTTTTTTTTTTAAGAATTTTGAGACAGGTGCTTGGTGGTGGTTCGGACGATGAGTGTAGGGGCCAATCACTTACTAGTAGGTTCGTGGTATTGCAGGAACGGCGCAGATGCGCTACTACCATTGGCCATGGTTCTGTGTAGCATGTGCAAGTTGTTCGACTGAGTTGGCGCCCAGAACGAAGGGTGTAGGACGACAAGAAGTTTTCTCAGAACGTCCACATTCCGATTTCCACTATGACGTCACTGCCTATTTCGCTGCTTCCTGGCGCCGGAGAGAGCTCCGTCAGTGAACAGGACCTGACGCGCCTTCAATGACGCGAACTATATCCACAACACACCTACGAAATGCACAGAAAGCGTGATTCACAACAGAGTCTTTGAGAAGCATGGTCCAGCATCATGTGGTAAAGTGTGTAACTTGCTCTTCTTTGAGATAGGCTTTTGAGTCCTAACATTCACGCGATGTTTGGTAAGTTTCCTGTCAAAACCATCAAGGACAGTTCTAGCATTGTGGCCTGGCCAGGGTGCTACTACACCACACGTTAGACATCTGGTAAGTCCAGAGACATCTTGTAGGCTTGCAAGGACTGGAATTCACACCGTGCAGGACGACGAAGCGTCGAGGTATGTAGAGGAGTAATTCTGGGACGTTCACTGAGATTGAGAGTCAAAAAGGTTTCCGCTGTTCGTGTTCTTCGACTCGATGGGTTCTTCAAGCCTGCTACAGTATCCGCACCCTCCAGGCCCTACAAAGCTCCCGAGGTCATTTTAGATGGTATGGCGCACAACAACGCGCGGCGCGAAAGGCTGAAGTGGTATTTCATTCTTGCAAAGCGTGAAAGACAGTCAATTTGCTAACATGTATCATACAGAGAAAAGACAGCTGGCGCACAGATATAAGACTCCGCATCCCCTCCCACCTAAAAACGCTTAGAAGTGAGGTGTGTTCAGAGCCATGGCCATGAGAAGGCCAGAGATCAAACCCGCGCTCGGCAGTGTAATGACCCAGGAAGAGAAGATGAAGAGAACCTGCTTCCAGTTGACAGCGCGTACGTCGAAGTTGCACAAAGCAACACCAATAGTAGCTCCGGTAAGACACTGAGTTGTGCTCACAGGAAGGCCGAGACGACTGGCAAGCAACACGGTGATGGCAGCGCCGAGCTCCATGGCGAAGCCACGTGTGGGCGAGACTTGGGTGATCTTGTTACCAAGCGAGCGCATGACGTTGAAGCCATAAACTGTCGTATGATTAGTGTGGCTCAATATTGAGCATATTCAGGACTTACTCCAGAAACCAATACCGAGCAGGAGACCGGCAATGATCAAGATCCATACTGGCGTATCCGCCTTTGATGTAACTTGACCACTGGTGTAGGTATTGTAACTGGCCACCCAAGGACCAACGGCGTTGGCGACATCGTTCGAGCCGTGAGCGATTGACATCATCATGGCTGATGCAACTTGTGCGTAGGTCCACAAATGTTCGACACGATTGTCATAAACGATGGCGCGTGCGTGAACGGCACCCAAGTCTACACATTTGGTAAGCATTTGAAACGAAACGCCTGAAGCGATGACTTACTCTTCTGCGTGACAACATCGCGGGAAACACCTTGCAAGAGAAGGTATTTGGTCCAGTTGGCGATCTTCTTCGGGCTGTAGAACGGCAGATGGCGCACAGGATGAAGCCAGCGCTCTTCTGGTTCGGGTTTCTTTTTGAGCGTGCGAGAGACTTGCGCGTGGGGAACGGAGAGACCTCGTGGATTGCGCTCGGTGGTATCGCTATCGTTGGCGTTGCTAGCATCCACCGAGGTCGAAATGCCATCGCCATGAGCATCCGTCTCCTTCGTGTTGAAGCCAGTCGTGTGGTCTTTGGCATGAGACTTTTCCAAATCGTGGTGGCTGTCCGAGTCTTCAACCGACGACTTCGCATAGTAGTCAGTGACGACCTGGTCGCCTTTTCCGGGCCAATAGATGTGTGTGTTCTCCTTGTACAACAGGAGACCAAGCGGGATGTGCCACGATCGCATACGGGCGTCGTTCATAACAAGGCGGCGGTGGAAGTAAGGAACGAAGAATACGTAGGCAATGAGCAGCACTCCGCCAGCAACACCCAGGATGATACCGGTGACCTTTCCTGCGCCCATCTCCTCAAAGGATTCGCCGTTTGGTAACTCGTCGAGGATGAAGAGGGCGAGGACACCAGCCGTGAATGCAAGGTAGAAGGGGATTAGTCGCAATCCCCACTTCAAAGGATCCTTTCGCTCGAGAACAAGATACTTGACAGTGAGGAAAAGCACAGCGGCGAAGCCTGCAGCGAGGAGCGGCGCGATAGCCCAGGATGCAGCGATTTGCGAGAGACTCCCCTTGTCCCAGGCCCATTTCAGTGGCGTGTTTGCGGCAATACCAGCACCGGCGAGTGCTCCAACAACCGTTTGGGTTGTGCTCACGGGCATGCCGTACAAGGTAGCAATTGTAAGGAACGTGGCACTTCCGACCTCGGCGCATCCCATGACGAGCATGAATGTTGGTGGTACCGGCTGAAACTTCTTGAGACCGAAAACGCCGCTCTTGATGGTCGAGGTAACTCTGGATCCGAGCGCGACTGCACCGAGGAACTCAGTGAAGCAGGCCAGTATACCGGCCTGCCACATCTTCAGAGTCTGTGCCGCCACGGACGTGGCGTAGGAGTTGGCGACATCGTTGGCACCGTTGGACGCCGACGAGAAGATGAAGGCGATGGACGTAAGCGCAAGGATCCAGCTGTATTTCTTGAGAGCCGGAGCCATGGTGTCAGGGTGATTGGTATATGGGCCCAATGGCGTTTAATGTGTCCTGAAGGTTGACACAGTGAACAGAAGCACCCTCGTAGTTGGTGAGAGGTTGGAGTTCGTAGGGATCCGTTTCTCTGGTCGTCGAGGCAAGACTACTTTAAAGAAGCTGTAGCGTTAGTTCGACTCCGGTGCCGCGGTATTTGTGGATGAAGGACGTCACGCATGGACTGAGAAGAGACTGCTGTTCGAAGAAGCAAATGAACTTGTGGTGGAGGCGACTCATCCCTTTCCCTCCAATAAAAGCAGTAGATGGAAGCACATGGTCAGAATTGCAAATGCGAGACGGACATGGGGATCGTATTTCCTACCCACCGCGGCGCCCCCGACCTGTTGGTTGGCGATCCGCGACGAAAGCCAAGCAAAAGATGCTTGCTTCATTGGTCTTATGCGGTCGATGGCCCTTGGCTCTTTCGCAACAAGATGTCGCTCCATCCGTTGAAGCAATAACTTGAGTATAACGAGCGAATCAGATTCAAGCAATCGAGAACGTGGGACACTGCCTATCACAACCAGGGGCGGAGTGCCAAGGCATATTGCTTGGAAGCCGCCCACTAGGCTATGGAACCCTTGTAACCTTGGGAGGAAAACTTCCCGGGAGTGGATACGGTGGATAATGCGGCAAAGATTGTTCGAATGACAGGACGTCTTTAGGACAGGACGTCTTCAAAAGCTCAAGTTAGTGGCTGAACTATAGTCCAGCCCCGAGGATGGGATGGTACATTTCCAAAAAGGAAGCCGCTGGTCGCGAGTGTTGCCGCGCACCCAGTTGTGTTGTCGAATGGGGGCTTAAACCAATCAAACTAGCAGATTCTACCTACAGCCAATGGGTGGAGCGATGCTAACGCTGAATACCGATGAGAATAGCGCGTCAACGAGCCCACGTGGGCGGTAGGTAGTGACGACCGCTAACTTACACAGCGTAGCATCGGTAACGTACCCTACACAGTAACGGGATGCACATAGAAGCGAGACGCACTAAACTTATCGCCGAGCGGTGGCAATACGTGGCTAGAATATTGTGGCTAGGGCCATCGCTCAAGCGATCAAGAGAATGCGATTGGTTTATGTTGTCTGTGCGTCTCACTTCTATGTACATCCCGTTACTGTGTAGGATACGTTACTTCGTACCGCATCCTATGTCTTGAACACGATATGCCTACAGAAGTACGTAGGGAGACGCTTGCGAGTTTGTGGGCGTAATTACGTAATCAATCTTTGGTGCAGGCGACACAGCTTTCAAACCTCAACATCCGACACGATTGTTCTAGACTACAATCTCGTGCCAATGTTCCTGCCCTGAATCTGTAAGACCCTGAGAGACCCTTTAACAAATCCTTGCCGTCGTTCATTCGACGTCTCGGACGAGTCGAGTCAGATTTACGGCCCACTGGTCAATGCCGCTGTCATGCTTTCCCACCGCCTCACACCCTCGCCCATGGCTGGCAAGTGTCGGTGCGTTTAGGAATGACATGCAACTCACATTATCACGTTTTGTAAAAGAGCATAAGGATTGATTCATATTCCATGCGCGGCGTGGCTAACCTGCGACTTGCCTCGCACACCGGCCACCGTCTTCACGCACCTCCGACTCACCGCAACAGTCTTGCGTGGCCTTCATCCCAACCCAATGTCAACGCCTTGGCCTTGAAGAAGCAGCAACATTGATTCGAGTCCTTCCTCCTTCGCGCGCTTCACACACTCCTCTGCCACCCCAGTCGCGTGGACGTCCGCTCCTCGCTCGATGAGGAGGCGGAACATCACCGGGTGTTCTTTCGCGATTGCGCTCACCAGCGGGCTTTTGGGCCCAATGGTCGCGTTCGCGTCTGCGCCGGCATCCAGCAACAACCGAACCACATCAAGATACCCACCCGCTGCGGCGTTTGCCAAAGCATTTGTTGGTGGTATGCCGATCTCTAGCAGTCTCTGGATGAGCTGGAGGTGACCCCATTGTGCGGCGATTTCGACTGTCTTGTCGGGACGTGCTCCCTGTGCCAACAGATATTCTGCGACTTCTACACGTCCACATCTGCACGCCAGCCGTATCGGACTGTTGCAGCGGTCGGATGACTTGACGCTGATTCCTTCAGGATTGGCACCAAGCTGAACGACATAAATAACGGTGTCCAAGCGGCCGAAAACCACGCTCTTGCTGAGAGGATATTGCTCCGCAATATATGGGCTGACCGTGTCTCCCCGACGACTGCGACAGCTTTGGACATATCGTAGTACTTCGAGATCCGGTGTGTCCATAACACGATATAACCAAGTGTTCCTGAACCACGATTCCGAGCGAAGGTCAACATCGATAATCAATGAAGAGCCTTCTATCTCGAAGCTGTGAAGAAACCGCACAACGTCCACCCGACCCTCAGCGGCGGCAAACTCAAAGAACCTCGCTCGCAACGAAAGCTTAGCGAAAGTGGGAAGCACAGTGTCCATTAGAACGGCCAAAACTTCCGGTCCAGCGAACCTTCCTGCTAATTCGTCGTAACATCCAAAGATTAAGTCGTCGCTGCGGAGATCTTGGAGCTCGATCATCAGATCCTCGTTGCGAAGTAGGCACCGACGGACCACGTCAAGATTGTCCATGCGTATACCAGCGGCAAAGAGGTGCATCTGGTATTGCCGCTCGCTTACTGTTCCCTGCCACTTGAAGATGTCGTTGAATCGGCACCATGGAAACTTCCCCTCAGAACTGCCTAGTCGCCGGCATAATGTTTCGACACATAGCTCTAAGCTAGTGACCTCGGCATAGCCACCTTTTTGGATTTCATGTATCTCGCACGCGACTTTCCGAATGCATCCCAAGAGCGCATTACCTGCTGGAGGCTCTTGCTTGACTCGGTACGCGAGATACGGACCGATGACGTCGCCCATCACTACACGACGTCGCTTCTCGAACAAATCGTCCAGGAGTTGGCCAGAGTACAGGACCTGCATAGCAGCATCAGCGAATCGCTCTAGAGGAGGTCAGTGTTATTGCATTCAAGAAAGCTCAACGACGGCATACTATTCACTAAACGAAGTCTCAAGCCACGCTTGATCCCTCGGACCACGATCGCCTGCTCCAGAATTGATTCGAAGAGCTCTGTAGGAAGAAGTAGAAGTGCCATCACCGATAAAAAGGTAAAGCACGGCTCAAAAGTAGAAGAGGAGGCTTTCTCTTATTGAGTAAGACGTAAGTCACAGACTGCCGAATTGTATTGTCGCCGTACGCTTTGCGCTCAATATATTGCAAAAACCGCTTGCGGCGCGGTAGGTACGTGAGGCGAAATCCATGCCGCCTGTAGGTACACTTAGTTAGGCGCCCAGAAATGACGCCATCGTTTCAGCCAACGCTCACCAAACGTTAGTACAACGCTGTGCTACAAACGCTGATTGAGAGTACCCAATCTCGGTGAGCTTAATGGTCCCATGACGGATCTTATTCGATCTTCTTGGCCCAACTAGACTCGACTCAAAGATGTTGCCGCACTTTGTTTGCATCCAGATCATGGCATACACCTTGATTTAACTGATCATCTGACGAATGTACAGATGTGGCCAATTCAAAAGAAAGAGTGACACTAACGAGTAAAGAAGGAGAAGCGAGATCGAACGCAAATGCCTCCCAGGCAGCACAAGGTATATGAACATACCCAAACTGTTTTGGAGTCTTTTCACTGAGACTCGCGAACCTCGACCGCCGTAAATCGCTCGAAAAAAACATATCGTCAAGCTACCATGTTACACCCAAGTAGCAACATTGTTGACAAATCCCGTCTAGCCATTCCATTGCTCCAAGGGTGTATCAACCTCGTGGAGCGGGTCTCCTTGCGTCCCTATGGGAGCATCTCCCTGCCTCCAGATTACTTTATTCGGGCCCATTTCATAGTCCATTTTCCCAGTTTCAAGGTCTAGTTGAGGGTCGGGAGTCACCGCAACATAGTTGATTTCGGTGATTCCAGGGCTGCGCGAAAGCTCCGGCGCCTCGAAGCTCCACCACATGGATCCTTTGTTGTTGTATGGGGTATTGATGGGACGACCCTTCGGAATCACGACGTAAACTTTGCCAGTTATGGCTTGCGCATATGCTTTGGAATACATGCCCCAGAAGTAATTCATGTCGGCCGTTTTCGAGAAGGCTTGCCTTATTTCGTCAGCGCTCTCGGGGCCCATGACGTCGGACATATCCGCCATGGGCTTGGTCTGTGCCCCTTGCCATGCCGGTGTTGTGCGCGTAACTCCTTCCCTTTCACTCAAGGGCAATGCTACCTTTAAGCCATCATCTCTGTCAGGAAATCCGCTGTAGAAGTACCAAGGGCCGCCGGTCAATCCTTGATTGGTGATGCGTGTCTGGAACCGGGCAACCGTTTCTGCAAGATTGATTGGCTGCGCTGGATAGTATGTCTGTTCCTGTTTGACTGCCGGTTGCCCACGGTTGTTTCTAGCACTTAGAGGGGGGCCTTCATTTGCGTTCGGCGGGTTATTCGCTGGCGGATTGTCTGCGGGAGCGTTGTTCGTTGTGCAACTGGCTGGACTGCGTTTCAAAAAGAGAAGCCAGCTTCTCTTCCTGGGGCAATTCTCGCCGAGACCACCCTCCGTCTCTTGATCTCCATCAGATAGACCGCCATCGGTACCTGATGAGCTATCTTCGCCCCCACTATTGCCGCCTCCTCCGCCGCTCGTGCCGCCTCCTGTGCCACCACCTTTTCCACCTCCGCCGCCGCCCGCACGACGCTGAAAGTCATGAAGGACCGGCAACGTGAGCTTGGGGAGACATTTACCGTCATCACAATGGAGTGCGGTGGGCACAACGCGAGCATTGTACCCGGAGAACTGCGTCGCAATAAAGCATAGCAAGATGCTGCCCTGGAAAGCGAAGCGCATGGCTGATGTTTCTGAGGTTGAAGCTCCGTGCTTTGAATTAGGACAACGATGGTATGAGATTTGAAAGGGTAAAAATCGAGAAGACTTGTAGTACTGTTCCAAGTCAAGAATGAAGATTGTTTGCTGATGTTGATAAGGGTTGAGTTACCACGGACGACACGCTCTTATATGTGATGAACATTGCGCATCGAGCCCTCGAATGATCACGTTCTGCTGACCTTGCGGCCTTCGAAAGCGGCGACTACCGCCAGCATTGCTCTGCTTCGCCTTGCGGTGCCGCATGTTTCATCCTGAAGGCGGCACAGCCTGAACCGCGAATACGGTACGAGGTTGACGACGAACATCTGGGGACTTATTGACGGTGATCAAACAAATCGTGGTGGGAGGAGGTGGCATAGGCGGCGCCCGAATCCCTGGATGGAACAAGAAAATTATCGATGAGACGCAAATCAACTACTTGTCGCCCCTGCTCAAGAACGTCATCTACGCCATGTGGCATCACAAGATGGGTGAAGGCGTGGTTGAGCAGGTTTCGGTCGTGGTTTGAAAGCTACATTGCTGAGCACGCGCGGGCAACCCCCCGAGACGGTCGACTCAGGCACTTTGACTCTATTGACACTCATCGAATCCCGAGATATCGATGAGGCGCGTCACGAACATACGTCATAATCACAAGCCTACGGACGGAGGCAGTCCCTTGAGTCTCGAGAACATACCATCGTGGCGAACATCTGTATCTGAACCAAAGAGGGATTTTTGTGTCGCCAATGCCATACGACACCATCAAGTTTCAATCTGGGGCACACCAGGTGCCGTGAAAATCTTGTTCGATTACCTCAGCGACGCTCTACCAAAAGGACCTCAAAGTAAAGCATGTGCATCCTTGATACACTGTGTATATACTCCTTACTTCACTAAAAGATGATCAAAGGTAGACCGCCTACGAGTTCAGTTTGTAGATGTTGTTTAGAGCATGGACACTGTATACTGCGCTTCCCTCGATGACCACGGATCCTTGTGGCACCTGGTGGACGCGGAATTTCGATGACGCAAGAACCCGTCCGACTGAAGTCGCCGCAAACCCGCATTTGCTGCGCGTTCTCTTCCTCGCCGCTGTGGCATCGCCCATAGTGCAGCGCACGAGCTGAGCAATGAGTTCTGAGGTCTTGAACGATTCAAATGACGTGTTCCAAGCCTACGAAGATTTGAAGACAGATTGACGGAGTATGCCTTGTCCGAGACAATCAATGGTGTCGGCTGAGGAACGTCATGAGACGAAGACTCCATAAATGGTTCATGTTCGCTCCTTGTTCAAGCAGAACAATACCCAGAGACCCTTGAGAAACATTCCAACATCAAATCTTCTTTCTCGATAACATCAAAGTCGCGTCAACAAACATGTCATTCGCTGCAGAGGCCGTCCTGGGTGTGGCTTTCACGTTGGTGAGCTTATCAGCAGACCTGGAGACATGTCTACTATTGAACTGACATGCTCAGATTTCCATGGCACCCATGGTGCCGGAATTCTTGAAGAAAAACACCGGGCCAACCCTCAGCGTGAAGATTCTCACCGGACTTCCGAACATCACTTCTCTCCACCTTGGCAGTCAAAAGGACAAGGATGCTGAGTACGAGCGAAGGAACTTCGGGGGTTCCACACGTAAGCTCCCCCTTCTTGTTCATACACCCGCTTCGTATATATTCAGGCTTACGAAATAGCTACCATTACTTTGTTCAACGCCAATGGTGACCGAGTCGCATTTTACGAAAATTCAGGGGGCAAGAATAAAATCAATCAAGGAAATGTTGGAGAGATCCAAGCAGAGTTCCTGGATGATGGAAACTACCAAAAACCCGAATACATTGTGGTGAGCGCGAGCGGAACTGACGCTATCTGTATCACCGCCATTACGGTCACACATCCCATGTCGCAAGACACTTACTCGTTTCTCCCGGGTGAAATGGCAGTTGCGTGTGACATCTGGGACAAGAACATCGATTACCCTCATGAGGAGTCGAATGCTCAGATACAGTTTCAGGACTCGAAAAGCGGACAGAAGCAGGAGGCGAGGCCCCACTGTATGTGGATTGATGGCGGGAGCAAGGAAGGTGATAGTGGCGACACGACTGAGTGGAAAGGATTTCAGGTGCACTTGCCTGATTTCAAACCGGACGGCTCTACCCCCAAAGCGTGGAAAGATGATCCATACCAGATGTGCGGCTCGAGGACCCGCTTTGGCGTCTACAAAACCCTCAACAAGTACAGTGGGTAGCATTATGCTTCGATATATGCTCAACATACGCTGACATCATTTGCTTAGTGTGTCCACCGGTCTTTGAAGGAGCCCCTGTCCCTGGTGCATTGCTCCCGATGACAGAATACCCGACTTGTTATCCAGGCATCGTGGCCGATCGTGACGGAATATACGAATCAGACATCTGCAAGGAGAAGCGTATGGATGCTAAGGAGAGAAACCTTCTTATGTTAAGGTTTGATGACAGTTTTACTGAGGAGTGTACGGAGGTCGGGAACTACGATCCGATTCGAAGACGCAAACGTCGCTTCGGTATGCAGATGGATGCCCAAAATGACAGGTATGGCTCCATACGACGTTCAAGTGGATTACCAGCTGATTACAATGATTCGAATGACAGAGCGCGGAATGCCACGCGCGACATCAAGAGCATACTTCGAGAGGAAACTTTACAGTACGCTAAAGGAGAAGGGGTGGAATGATGCCGACCCTGGCGGGTCTTCTTTACAAGCATGTTTGCGTGGGCATTGCGTAGCAGAATTGAAAGTGGATCTTGTGAGGATGTTTGATGCTCCCCTCTAAATTTTCTTAGTACTTTGTGAGTGACTCATATTACCTCGTATCTAATGGCTCGTAAAACTACCCGCACTTGAACGATGAAGGGAGTGATCGAATTGAAAGCATTCCATACAGGAAGGTAGTCGCAACTCGGATGTGAAACATGCCGGTCACTGCTACTGTCGTGTAGTGCTCCCACTTGTTCCAGGCGATTTCTGTCCTACACCTCCGACCAACTAAAGGAATGTTTGCACTTGTAGCACGACATGTGAGTGCACCCATCTCGTTTCTCGATGCTAGCTTTACAACCGGGGCACTTCTTTGTCTTCCTATTGATCGTGGCAAGCGTCTTGTCTTCCTCAGCCATGCGATCCTTGACACGAGCCTTGAACTGTTTGCACGTCTCGCCCTTGTGCCGGGGCCGGTCGCATGGCACACAAGCCTCCCCGCCACATGTGACGTATATCGAACAGCTCGCTGTCATCGTCCTTGTGGATCTGCCCGCTCTTGCATTTAGGCTCTAGGCACCAGCGCCAGTCGGGCGTGTTGTTGCGTTGATGGAGCTTCTGCAACTTTAGAAACCGCGCCAGCATGTTCAGGTTCGTGGCGATCTGGATGTCCATCTCTAGCATAAGCAGAGGGCACTCCGGGCACGGGATGCCGAGGAGCTCTTTGTGGTCGCCGGTGGGGACAGTTTGGTTGTTCTTGATGTTGACGGTGACCCATAACTTGAGGCAGGCTGCGCATGTATTGATGCTGTGGTCGCACGCGCTGTTTGGATTGAAATCTGGAAATTCGCTCTCGGGTTTCGACTCGTTGCAAGATGTGCAAAGGTAGTGAGGAGACTCGTCGATCTTCTGCCGCTTCGCTTCTGCCATGATAGCGGAGTTTCCTCGCTCGCAATTCGCCATTGTAGCTCTGTTGAATGGTTTGCTGATGTTGACAGGCGAGCGCAAATTCTTGAACGTTGATCGCGGTGGTTGAGTGTATCAGGAAGTAGTGATGTGAGGCAGTCGAAAGAGAGGGAGTAAAAGAGGCAATTGGAGAAAGTCGAAAGGCGCGGACGTGGCACCTTGAAGGTCCTCGCGTCACACATAGCGGTGCGGCGCTCGATGGTGATGAAATTCATGGAGCCTGCATATACCATATTGTGCGTGAAAGCGCTTCCTGGCTGTGTTCGATGTTGAAGGAAGATGAGTAGACTTCGAGCCACTTCACACTATGCCATCTCATAACGCACCTTCGCTTTACGACGCAATCTTCGATGTTGGTCTTCATGGCGAAGGGCGAGCTGGAAGGCGGACATGGGAGAGCAGTGCTCGTACGGTTTTGACGGTAAGATCCACCATTGCTGCATAGTTTACCATCTGACCGAGATGCAGCAGAAGTGACTAGGGAAGTACAAAACGACCTTGTGGAGGAGACGAAGATGCATTTGCAGTTGAAGACATCGGAAGCCGATTTGGGGCTGCGCTAGCTAACGGGCGCTAGACACGCACGAGCCCAACCTTATTTTCGAACCCCTGCATCGATTTCGCAGAGTCAATAATTGCGAAGAGGTTAGCGACTCCAACTTCACAACCACCATGGCATCTGCGTCGATGCCTTCGGCGCTGTGTTTTGAGCTGCTGGGAAAATGCTCGGTAATTTTAAATTTTTTTTTATGAATATCATGCCAACATGACCAGGTCACCAAAGCACGCGCTGCGACACTTCATCTGCCCCACGGGCCTGTCAATCTGCCAATCTTTATGCCCGTCGCGACCCAAGCCTCACTCAAAGGCCTTACTCCAGAGCAATTGGAGGACCAGGGCTGCCGACTATGTTTGAACAACACATACCATCTGTATGAGCACGCCCTGCATTCGTGGTCGCTCATTCTAACAAGTTGGAGAGGTCTCAAACCAGGACAGGCTACACTTGACGCGATAGGCGGCGCGCACAAGTTCCAGTCATGGCCACATAATATTCTCACAGGTGCTTGCCCTACATGACGAGCCTTCTACAGAATTTCGAGGCTGACAGGTGTTGCATAGATAGTGGTGGGTGGGTGATCCCGCTCTCGTCGACCACCAAACGGCAGCTGACTCCAACACCAGCTTCCAGATGGTGTCGCTGCTCAAGCTCGCCCAAGTGACTGAAGAAGGCGTACGATTTTTGAGTCCACACGATGGATCGCCCATGCTCCTCACGCCCGAACACTCGATATCTCTCCAAAATTCGATCGGCTCGGACATCATTATGCAGCTCGACGACGTAATCGCAACGACCTCGCCCGACTTCGCGCGCATGAAGGAGGCCATGGAGCGTTCTGTGCGCTGGCTTGATCGCTGTATAAAAGCCCACAAGTACCCAGAGAGGCAAAACCTCTTCTGTATCATACAAGGAGGTCTTGACCTTGATCTGAGGAGGGAATGCACGGCTGAAATGGTCGCACGAGATACCCCAGGTATTGCTATTGGAGGTCTTTCTGGTGGTGAAGCCAAGGACGAGTACTGCAAGGTTGTCGACACATGCACAGGGCTGCTACCAGAGAAGAAGCCGCGATATGTTATGGGCGTGGTATGTCACCTGCCTCAAGCTCTGAGATACGATGCTGATGTATGTAGGGATATCCGGAAGACTTGGTAGTATCAGTCGCTCTCGGTGCAGACATGTTCGACTGCGTCTGGCCCACAAGAACAGCGGTACGTGTAGATCTGCAACAACTCCCAGGAACATAGCTGATCAATTTTAGCGTTTCGGAAACGCCGTCACTTCTGCCGGTGTTCTCAACATACGCAATGCAGTATATTCCGAAGACTTTGGTCCGATTGAAGAAGGCTGCCAGTGCACTTGTTGTCGACCAACCGCCCAGGGCGGTCTTGGCATCACCCGAGCCTACATTTACCACATCACCGCAAAGGAAACAGCTGGAGCACATTTACTCACGATGCACAACGTTCACTATCAGCTGAACTTGATGCGACTCATTCGAGAAGCTATCCTAGAAGATCGGTATCCGCGGTTCATCAGAGACTTCTTCGGCAAGCTGTATGCCGGAAAGAAGGAGAAGTATCCGGAGTGGGCTGTCGGCGCACTGCGAGGTGTCGGCGTGGACCTTCACGACGACTGAATGCTCTGAACGCGATAGCTCCATGGGGCTCAGACCATGCATGAATTGTTTTGCTACGGTTAGTATATTAAGCTTTGGCGGTGCGCCGCCTTGCCTCCAGTCTACGTATGCTTTCCTTTGCTTTCCTATACATGACGTCTTACTACAACACGATAGGCAATCCGACACTACTATCCAATACCATAAGTTTGTTTCTCACGCACACCCGGAAAACGCAACTGTCGCAATAAAGACACGGCTGAGGTGCAACACCACGTGCGGTAATGTTCCGTACAAACTACAGGCACTTTGTTAAGTTACCTCTTCCTCAAAACTAAGGTTTGTCGCGAAATAGCAAACTGAACTCTTTCATGCTCCAGCAGTTGCGAACTACCACCAAGGAACAACCACTTTGTCTTGTACTACAATCTATGGCAGCCGCTGCAAACATCTCTTTCAGTTTTTAATGTCGAAGTGAGGTTTCTTTCGGAGCGTCAAACTTGATGATTTGGTTATAGTCCGTCGATTGGATCTTTGCAGCAACTCACACCAAAGCGACCATGCCGCCCAAGAATAAGACCGATACGGCGAAGGCACCGAAGAATAAGACTGCTCCAAGAGCTAGGCCCAAGAAAACTACCACCCCAGAGATCGAATCGGATGAGAATAGCGCACGCGAAGGCCTCGATGAACCTACAGACGATGAGAGCATGGAACCACGTTCTGAGAGGAGTACGAAAGCGGCGGGGAAAGAACGCGCAACGGCCAAGGTCGAAGAAAAGCCAGTTGCAAAGAGAAACAGCACTGGAAAGAAGACACCTGGAGGCGATGAAAAGAACCGCAACGGCGATGACGATGAGCCCCCAAAGGCTAAAGGTAAGGAGAAGGAAATGACACCGCCTCGAGAAATAGATGGCATTGGCTCGGGCCTACGCAACAAGATATACCAAGCGAGCGAGTACCACAGCATACGTCGTGGTCATACAAACACAGGAAAGCATTCCGCCTCCATGGAGCTGTACGTCAGAGGCGAGCGGCGAAAGAAAGAGAGCGATTCTCTCGAAATACTTGTTGCTGGGAAACCTATATGGATCAACGCTAAGGTAGCGAAGAAGGGTCATTAGGTTGAATGGAAGGCGGCGAAGGTAAATGGAAAGACGAAGGTGATTCAGGAGGGACATGGATGGAATTATGTTGAGGTGCTTACTGATATGCCTATGGTCGATCCTAAGGTTGGGCTGGATGGCGCTGTGATTGATGGCTTCAATCGCGATGGCTCCGTCATACCTGCTACCGCCATCCCTGCTACCACCATCCCTGCCACAGACAGCGGTGTGCTCACAAAGACGGAACGCGACGACGCAATGATGTTACTTGGATACATAATACGCGGTACACAAGAGAAGCTGATATGGCTGAAAAACCTTTCCAAATACGAATTCGCGGATAAGGCGCGCTGGCCAAGGCTCACTCATGGGGCTTCCGTAACCCCAAAGAACTGGTGCAATACGTGTTCCACACACAGGCCAGAGACGCAAACCTGCAGTGCCAAGACAACGAAGGTCGCTACGCCAATATGCATGTCCAGTATCAAAACGAGAAGGACCCCGCTGGACTTGCGCTGGTACTGGACCCGAAGACCAGTGGCCCAAAGACCATCATCGACCCGACGCTGATGTGGAACGTTCTCTACCTGATCATGCCGGAACTGGGCGACTCGGATACAGAAGATGCTGACGCTCGTATCAAATTAGCGAATGACATCCTCGATGGAAAGAACATCGCACAACTTCGAGAGATTGGAACGCGAATCATTCCGCACAGTCCGCATGTTTTGTCTAGCAATAACCCGATCTCCGCACTGCTTGTTTTTCTCTTTCCGAGGGGAGGTCTGGCGACGCGCGTCCAGGGCATTGGACTGCTGTTTGATGCGGCGTGGTACAGAGAGGCTATCGTCACGCAGCTCAACGAGTTTCACGAGTCTCAGGTGTTGCGTGTATTCATGGAGAAATATGCGTATGAGTATGTGCTGCACTTCTGGTATGTTTTGCAGCGCATCATATCGGAATGGGATGGTGTGTCGGCTGGAGAGGACAATGATGATGGGGATGAGAATGGCGGGAAAGAGGGAAATGAAGAGGGCAAAGGAGGAGAAGAGGAAGACAAGGTAGAAAAGAGCAGGATAAAGGACAGAAAGAACGCGATGATGCGGATAGGGAAGATGAAGACGAGGACGGCGCAAGGGACAAGGGTCTAGTTGAGGGTGTCTCTGAGGACGATGACAGCGGTGACGATTTCATACCTCACGAGGCTCCCAAAAAGACGTCTCGATCGAGCTCGCATTATCGACGTCAGAGCCAATACGTCATGGAACCCAAGTATTCGTGCCAGGCTCTAAACAACACCATGTACGAGAACGCGTCGGAACAGCATGGCTCAGAGTCGCACCAGTTTCTGCAGTTTGATCCACAAGGCATGAGTGACCAGGGTAGCAACAGCGATGGCCACGATACCTCACTTCCGAACATGAGGATCACCGCAAGGGAACATCTGACCGACTTCATGACTGTTGGCGAGCCCCAGCTCAGGTTGTGTGCACCGCGGGGTATGCAGGATGTTGGAAGGAGAATGTCGGTTGATGGGTGTACGATGGCTGGCGTCAAGAGGAAGGCGTCAGCGTTGGGATTGGACTAATTCAATACGCAGAAGACGGCGAAGTCACCGGAACTTCCGGGGAACATGGCGGAGATGGTGTAGGTGACAGGGCGATGCACGAGAGGAATGGCTGAGGTTGGAGAATGGTTATCCGACGAGATTTTTCCTAGGTATAAATGAAATCATTGAGATGTATTGAACCAGCTGCTGTTGATTGTGAGCATCGAGTGAAGTCGCGCTTTTTCACCTAGTACATATTGTTGATTCCTGAGGCAACTAGGTCGAGTTCTAATGACTCTAATCATTTGAACACTGTAAGTGCTTTCTGGATATGTCTTGAGCATATCGACGAAGGTTCTGGTTGCTCCGACGGTAGACAGCTTACTCTTTCAGGGGATGTGAGACAATCTGTCCTATAGCAAACAGGAAGAGAATCCCTCCATACTTCATGAGCGCGAGCGCCCAGAAATACAATCTCACACACCGCATCATGCCATCCAAGCACACAGCCACCACGGAAAAGGCTGCTGCACCGGCCCAGGCTAAGACAGATACCGCTTACATCATCTCCCCGGACACAGAAGAGGATGCTCTCCCGACGAAGGCTGCAATTGAGCCTGGCAAGAAGGGCATAGCGAACAAGGCCGAGAGCCCATCCGTATCAAGCGGTGTTGCGAGAGAGAGGAAGAGAGCGGAGATGAAGAGTAAGTGATGAAAGGTACAAGATTTGGCATAATGATGTGTTGTATTGGAAGGCGCGTGAGAGCCTCTACGAGGCTCACAGGCCGCCAAAGCACTAGCTACGCGCGATCACGTGAGAGGTATCAGTGGAATATCGGCTCTGTCCAACAGTAAGGAGAAAGAGCGTGTTCCGATCCACGCAAAGACTTCAGAGCAAGCCGCCGACAAAGACGATAGCCTAACGTTCTTCGGCACCGCACGTAGAGTGGTTGGTACACGGCAGCGCAATGGCAAAGCAGAAATTTGCGTCGAGCTGGTACCTACTTGGATCGCTAAGGATAAGGTCTCGAAGACGCAGCACGGCCTTGAGATGATCGAGGAGTTCGACGATCAACATAGGCGTTTTACATACTACCAGCCAACCGAGGGCGAGCTATGGAGTATCTGGAAGGAAGTCCCCACCTCAAACAACAGCGCGGCTAGATTCGCACCCCTCTTCAGCGAAATTGTACAGTGCATAAAAAAGCAGATCAAAGAGCTGGTAAATAGCGATTCCACAGGCGTGGGCTTGACATTTGCCGGAAAGCATTCTCAGGCCAGTGCGCGGACTTTACTGAACGACAAGGACGTGGACCCAGGCTCGACACTACGGCATATTGCTTTCATGGTCGAAGAAGGGCTTCTGAACGACGACCAAAAGGCTGAAATCGGCAGCATCAGGTTCCGGTATGATTTTGAACTCAAGCCGTTTGAGAGCAGTCACTGGGAAGGCTTTCGGCCTGGAAATTGCGAATGCTGTTCTCGCTTCTCCGCTTTGCAACTTAGATCCAGCCATTCTTACAGCTGAACATGCCACCAAGAGCGGACTGCTTAAGGTCCGTAAAGCAACATTGGACGTGATCCGTGCGGCGCCCTTCATGCTGAAGCCACCAAGCTTGTTCGCGGTCTTCGCTGTGCTCGTCCTGTGTTGGAAGACGTTGCACGACTTGCTGGAGGAGCTCTACCGAAGTGAGATTAGTTCCGACTGGAATAATTACACGCTAGAAGTTGGCGCTGCCATGATCCACAACGAGACGGACAACAAGCGCTCGTTCGACGATATTGCCGAGACGTTGTGTGCGCTTCGTGGGCATATCATGGGACTTAAGGAGGTGGACGGAGGTGTCGAAGATGATTATTCGACGTGCACCGAAGATGAGGATCACGGTCGGGGCGGCGACATATCGCATACCGGCGGTCACGATGTAGACACGAACGACGCCGCAAGTGACAAGTCTTCTTCAGACTCAGATAGCGCCTTCAAACCAGCGGCCAGCAAGAAGAAGAAGAAAAGCTCGAAGCCTACCACGGATACGAAGAGGAAGCGATCCGTTCAAGCCAAGAAAGAAACATCACAGACCACCAAGTCGACTAGCAAGAAGAGAAAGTCCGCAAAGCACAGTGCAGGCTCAGATCAGGAGGCCAGTGCAACGGAGTCGGAGACGACATCGAAGAAGCGAAAGACCAACCCGAACGGTGCCAGAGTCAGCAAGCAGTTAGAAGACTACAGGCGCTATCAGAAGAGGGGACGCCTGAAGGACCTTCGATGGAGGAGACGTGACTTAGACCAGTTTCAGAGGGGAATGAGAAAAGAATGCTAGATTGAACATTTCTTTAGCGGGCTGAAGTCAGGGAAATGGTCATTTTTGAGATGGCAAGATAGGTTTTGAAGTGCGTACGGTTACAAGTCATGTTACACCCGCGAGGCCGATTTTTAGTATGCGCCGACAATGGTAAAAATGTGAGGGGCTGTGATGATAATAGAGACTGAGGAGCTAAAATTACCGTGTCACTTTGAACCATTGCAACAGCTACCAACATGCGTGATGGCATAGTATTACCTTTCACAGTCATATCCAAAGTCCCTTTTGACCCCCCTTCAAGGCCACGTGTCCAAATACAACCTCCCCTCGTTTTCCCCTCCATCTTCACTAAACCTCATCACTCCACAACCGTAATCCCACACCCCCTTCCCCACGCACCAAATCCAAACACCAACCTACTCACATCCTGTCCCGTAACCCACCCTTCCCGCTCCACCTCCTCAGCACCAGGCCTCTCCACCTCCCCTGCGACGCAAAAACCCTCCGAAAAACAGTGCAATTTTATCCCTTCCAAATCGCCATCCAAGTCGCCCCAGCACCACCACATCGTCCCCAGATGCCTCTCGCTAGTCCCCATCTCATACTTCTCACCAACCTGCAAATCCTCCCGTGTAATTCCCTCGGCGTGCGCGAATAAGCGCCCCGACGTAATTTCGTGAGTGAGCACAAGGTCGCCGCCGGAGTCGAGACTTGGTACGCTGACGAAATGCGTATCCGGTCGTTCGGCAAGATTCGTTGCATTGTCGCCATCCTGTCGTGCGCGGTGCACGCGAAAGTTGCCTAGCGAGATGACTTTGCGCTGCCCGTTGGCGTGCGTACATACGAGGCCTGGACCTAGCTTGCCGAGCGCGAGAGTGTCCATGTGGCCTGAGGTTGGATGTGCGGTGTCGAAGATGGTGCCTTGTGTGCAGAATGTAATGGGTCGGGAGGGATGAACTGATTTGGCGATGCGGATGTGGATTTGTAGGCGGATGATAGGTTCCGTTGATGATTTGAGGGCGGAGAGGGAGAGCGTTGGGGAAGAAGTGTTGAGTTGAATAGTGAGTGTTGCAGCTTCAGTGCCGGGTTGGCATTTGAGTCTGATCATGACCGCTTTGAGTGGGAAGGTTGTTCTGGCGGTGAATTTTGAAGACCGATGATATTTGGGCTGGGTCGAGCGAAATCCGTCGTTTGGGACTTTGGAGATGTCAGGATAGTTGTCAAAATGGTATCTTTCACACAAGTACGCTTTGTGATATACCGCGAGGACAATTTTGATTATGCGCCGACAAGGATAAGATGTGACGTCACCGACGCCGCGATGGAGGTTGAGGAGCTAATATATATTGCCTAATTGTTTCAATTGTTCACAATGCTACACATGCCCGTGGTGTCCTAGCAGCGCCTTCACATCCAAAATCCAATTTCAAACCCCCCTCTGAGGCCAAGCCCCCGAATACGACCTCCCCCTCCCCTCCCCCTCCATCTTAACCAGCATCTCCTCCTCCTCTTCCTCCTTGACCTCAATATCAGCATTTCCATCATCCCGCTCCCCCGCCTTCCTCTCCCTCTCCACCTTCGCCAAAATCTCCTTCGCGCGCTCCGACCCCCCAGCACTCAGCACCGCCTTCCTGAAACTCGACGCACCCCACGAGTCGCGCGCGCTTTTCGGCTTCTCAGCCGGCATGGCTGGTATGGGCGGCAGCGTAAAGGACCGTACGGCTTTTGGCTCTGCGCGGGATACTTTGGGGATGGAGGACATTAGGGAGAGGACGTCGGCGCTGACGGGGCGGGAGGGGGGTGGCTGGGGATGAGATGTGGAAGGTGTGGATGCGATGGGTAATGGGGACGCGGAGTTATGTTGGAAAACACCTGCAGATTGATCGCGGGGTAGGCGTTCGCCATTGGGTCCGATCTCTTTGGTCTTTTCGACCCAATCTACGAAAGTCTGAGGGTGCCCGGTAGTGCGGCGAACTGTGCCATCCGTAATAATCGTGCGTCCTTCTTTCTTATTCCTTGGCGATGAGCGAGACGCGGCATCAACAGACGTGTTGTTTGCAAGTGCTTGATTTGCAGCAACTGGATTGGCGTCTTGGTTGGGTGTAGATGGAGCTGGAGACTCGACGTCAACGGGCTTCTCGGTGTTGGTATTGGCATGGTGTTTGCGGTGGCGCAGGTAAAAATATGTAGTGGTAGCGATTGCTATCACGAGCAGTATGATACCGAGTGCTAGACCTGCGGTTTTCCCTGTGGTCCACTGCATATTGTCAGTCAAATCGTGGACAAGAGCTGTATATATGCCGTGGGTAGAAACGCAAGGACACTGCGACTTACCGCCATGCCGTGCGATGAACAATCAGGAAGGGATTGCGAGTTGTTGTTGTTCTTTGCCAGAGTGTTTGTTCGTTCACCAGCTGAGAGGTTTGTTTGTTTATTTTGTTGAATGTAGTAAATGCCCTAGAGCACTGGTTGCAGGGTGAGTACCGTACCAAAGTATTCCTTCCGCGCCCACCCCCTCACTTTGACCCAAAGTTCGCTATCTCACCGGCATCACAAACGCAACGTATCGCACTTCGTACGCCAAGCTTATTTCGTTCATATGACTGACGTCCCAGTATCCCACCGTCGCACAAACGCGTAACACCCGACGGGCCGTAAGGAGTAATTACTGGCTATATCCAGCACCACCACCGCCGCCCAGATACATACCAACAATCCACTCCCACCACTGTGCCTTCTTGTTCTGCACTCTTATGATTCGATCTCGGAAGCTTTTCGGAATTGGAGATGAACAATGTCATTTGAATCACTTGTCGTACACACCATGGCCTTCGTACAATACTGATACGGGTTGGGACTGACACTTACATCAATGAGGCACGGGTCGCTGCTTTGCACCACCTCGTCGACTGCCATGGCCGATGCGTTCAAATACGTTTAGGCTTTGCCGTCGTCCTTGGGGCGGAGCCCCTGCCACAATACACGGCGCTCAGTCATAGGCAGTAGAGGCAGTATGTTGGTAGCGACTTTGATGAGATCTGCCATACTAAAGCCCTAAGCGTCGACGTCGTAGCATGTGTCTGTGTTTAGTCGCGCACTTGGTGGTGCATTTGTAGTTTGTACGTAGACCCTGCCATATCCACCATATCCAGACACTGCCGTTCAAGACGGCTGTCCAAAGTTTGAGATTGAACTTGTGATATTGTGTCGAGTTCCACGTCGAGAAGCCTGCACTTGCATTGCCCGGCTTGTTTGCGGCCCAGCTTTGAAGGATTGGACTTAGCGGCGCTGAGACACTTACTACACTGCACCTGAATGACATTCCAAATCCCTTCCTCTCCTCTCCCAAACGCAACTCACCTTCCCACTCCCACAACATCACTTCGACTCCCCATACCAGAGCCATGTCAGCCGGTCCCTTGTCCCCGCTCTACGCTTGTCAAACAGCCGACAGGAAATCTGCTGCGTACGAACTAAACAGTACAGGCAAGGAAGTCAAGGGAATTAGTAGTAGAGGTGTAGATAAATATACATGGACTAGCTTTACAAGCGGAACGGAGGAAAAATTACCCTGGTTTCAAGGATATGCGTTGTGTTTTTTTCTCTCACGGGATTGTTGACGTGGACGGACTGTGATATGTTATATGTCAAACTCGGAGTTACGCGTGCAACAGAATCTCATCTTGCTATTGAGCGAATGGATCAGTTTCAAATGTTACACAAGGATATATACATACATACACACAGACCAGCATCTTCAATTCCTCCCTTACCTCAACGCATCAGCCACACCAGGGAATCCAGGCGCAGGCCGTCCCTTCCCCTCAGGTTTCATCGCCCCAAGGAAATCACCAAGTTGTCTCGCCTGATCCCCAAACGCATCCAACTCCCTCGCATTCCCACCCGCCCTCCCCCTCCCCTCATCCAACTCCCTAACCCCACTCTTCCCACCCCCCAAATCCCCCAAAACATCATCCACAACCCCCTCCCTCCCAGGCGGCACATCCTCCAGCGCGCCCCTCGCAACCTGGACCTCAGCCCCCACAGCGCGGAAAAGCTTAATATGCACGCGCCCGTCA
>Ga0265798_10001970_pt1 | contig 30840 bp, 13 predicted proteins | sample P3T30metagenome_FD_192430 | JGI IMG/M metagenome (GOLD analysis project Ga0265798, IMG submission 192430) | Plant litter microbial communities from East Loma Ridge, Irvine, California - P3 T30 | ecosystem: Environmental > Terrestrial > Plant litter > Unclassified | place: USA: California... | reverse complement strand
GTTATTCTTTTTAAAAGCGTTAAGAATTATAAAAGTAACTATCTACTTATTATACTTTAGAAGTCTATAGTAGAAGAGAAAGCTAAGTTTCTTTTATAGAACTTACTTATTAGTAATATAGGCTTTAGCTATAGCGTAGAAATAAGTATAATACTTAGTAAGACTAAGTAGATTATTAATATACTTATAGATAAAGGCTTATAAGTATAAGCGCTTATCTATCTTAATAGTAGTGTTCTTATCTATTTAGTATTTCTTTATATTCGCCTTAAGCTTAGCCTAGTTCTTTTTCTTATATCTAGTAAAGAGCTTAATAATATAAGTAATAGAGTAGTTCTTATCGCTAATATAATCTAGAAGAATAGAGACTCTTATCTTATTAGAGAGGCCTCTATTATTAGCTTATTAGTTATAGTCTTCTAGAAACTTAGTAACGTTCTTACTAGTAAAGACTAGAGCAGCGTATCTAGAGTAAACTATAGAGACTATACTATTAGTTACTATTATAAATAATAATATACTCTCTACTTTAGAGATAGTTCTTAGAGTTAGTGTCTTTAGTATTAAAGTAGTTAAAGAAGTAGTAGATAAATACTTAGATAAGAGAATTACTAGATCTTTTAATACTTTACGCTTCTTCTTCTATTTCTTTAGTAGTTATTATAGTTCTAAATAACTTATAAAAAAGCTAATACTTCTTTACTTTGTAGACTAAATACTAAATAGATATTATTCTATATAGCTTATGTAATTAATTAATGCTAAGACCTAATACTTAATAGTATTTAATTCTCTCTACCTAATAGTAGAGAATGCTTTCTAAAAATACCTTTACTATTAGTATAGCTTAGCGCTTTACTTACTATAATACTCTATTAGATTATTAGTTCTATTAAACTATAGTTCTGCACTAGTGTGTATTCTAAATATACTATTATAGTATTATACTAATCTAGTTAGCCTAGTATTTTATTATACTTCTAATGTTACTATTCTAAGTATTAGTTAAATTATTTTTTCTTAGTGTTTCTAAATAGCTGTCTTACCTACGCGATTATCTTATTTAATATTACTTATTAATAAGAATATAGTTATTCTAAATATAACTACTATTATAGTTTTAGCTAACTTAAAGAAAAGAGCTAAGTCTATACTTATAGTATTTCTAGTAGTTATTGTTACTACGTGCGCTGTATTAATATATACTAACTACTTCTTATACTATGTAGTAGAATATATCTCTATAGGCTTTACTATTTATATAAGTGTTAGAGAGTATAAAGATATATTACTATAAGAATAAGAAGTAGTTAGCATAGATAAGAAAGTATAAAGATAATAGTTTAGTAGAAGAAAGTCTTATTATAGAGAGATTCTATTATCTAAAGTACTATATAAGTATCTAATATTAAGAAATATAAGTAAAAGATAAGATAATCTATAATAAGATAATTCTAAAGAGCTCTTATTAAAAGACGTTCTCTCTCTAGGTAACTCTTAGGTTATTAAAGATCTAATTTATATAAGAACACCTTATGCACTAGCACATTAGAAGCAAAAGTTAATAAAATTTAGAAGTTTTTAGTAAATCTAGCTTTTATAATAAGTAACTAACTACTATACCTTACTACTAGAAGATTTACTACTACTTTACTTTTGTCTATAGTTTCTAAGCTAAGTATTTAGAAAAGTTTTTTAGTAGTATAGACCTATTTATAAGTATAAAGAAGTAAGTAATTATTTTTAGTCTTTAGTTCTTTATAATTATAGTAAAACTTAGTAAGTTAATACTATATATAGTAAAGAAATTTTGTACTTATTTTACTATATTTTTCGTTATTAGATCTATACTAGTTTAGTTAAGAAAGTTAAGATTAAGAAAACTAAACCTAAAACTAATAGTTTTATATAATAAGAACTATAGATCTCTTTACTATAACTATCTCTAATTAAACTAATTATACTATTAATACTATAATAACTTAGATATAAATAGTAGTAGCTAATACTAGAATTTAAGTAGTAGCTACTAGTAAACCTAAGCTTAAATCTAATAAATTTAATACTAGATCTAGACTTTATAGTACTATTAAAGACTATAAAGTAGTTATCTATAAGACTATATAATAGTTAATAGTAGTAATATAAACTTATAGATACTTATATTAAAGTAGGTTTATTCTTATTTGGTATTTTTTTACATTGTTAAATATTCTAGTACAGAAATATAAATATAACGCAGTTAAGTAATATATTATATAATTATAATATAAGTATTTTGTAGATACTTTAGTTTATAGTATATAGTAGCATCTAGTCTTTTAAAAGTTCTAGAAACTAAAACTATACTATTAAGTTTAACGCTCTTAACTCTTATATAAAATTAGAAAAGAGTAGTAATATAAGTAGAATAAATATAGTAATTATAGGCTTAAGTAATAGATAAGCCTAAATTAACTTTTATAAAATCTATCTCTTTAGTTCTTAAAAAGATTAGAATAATTAAAGTAGCTATAAAACTATAAACTTTATATTTAGAACTACTATACTTAGTAAATATAAGCTAGAAAATAAATACTAATACTATAAAAATTTGTAAAAGCCTTCTAGATTATAAAAGTAACTACTTTAGTACCTAATATATATACTTTTTAATATATCTTTAGATGTAAGATTAATTAGCTAATTATAAAGAAAATCTAAATAGAAGTCTACAGATTATAAGTCTAGATTTAGCTACTTCTAGTAAATTAGACATAGAATTATAAGTATAATTAATATAACCTTTTCTTTTTAAATATAAAACTAAATTTATAGTTTATAAGAAATTTTAGAGAAAACTTTATTTAAATCTATTAATATAGTAACTCTTACTATTAAGATCTTCTATACTATAATAGTAATTACTACTTAAAGTAATCTAATAATTTAATAGTTTAATATAATAGAAGTATTTCTTTATATAAATTTTATAGTAGAGAGCTTTATAATATATTAAATACTAGATAGCTTTAAAAGGCTAGAACTACGTATATATCTAAAAAATACATTATATGTATTATAAAATTAACTACTATTATAGTATAAGAAGTTCTTAAAAACTACTAAAAGCTATTCTTCTTTTTTTCTCTTATATCAATAACATTCTATTTCTCTAAATTAGATATATAAAGTAGTAAGTAATAAATATAGAAGCTAAAATCTGTAGTAGGTATAAGATCTAGAATTAGAGAAATACAAAGTAGGTTCTTTCTCTATAATTACAGACTAAAGTTTAAAAGTGTTAAAGTTAGAGAGCAGTTATAATTGCGTAATTACAGACACGTAATTGCTTAGCTCTTAAGTATATATATAGAGATTTTATCCTAACTTTCTCTAGAAGTATTATAATTACAAAATACTTAATAATCTCTAATAATTAATCTGTCTCTCTAGCTCTAAGAAAAAAGTATTAGACTTATTTATAATATATTAACATAAAAAAATAACTTAGAAGTTTAAACTTAGAAATTAGTCTTTTTCTCTAATACTTCTACTATTAGAAGAGGTAATTAAGAGTACTAGAGAAGTAAATAAGTCTAAAATAAAAAGAGACTTAAAACTAGTTAGCTTTATACTAGATATAGTAATTATACTTTAACTAAATATAGTATATAGTATCTTAAAGCTTTTATACTCTTTACAAATTTAAGTAATTATAATAAAAAGGCTAAATAGAGTAAGTAATTAGATTTTTTTACTATACTTACTATGTTATAATCTAGTATAGTAACTATAATAAACTTAATCTAATAGTTACTAATAATATATTTTTTACTATTAATTCAGAAACTTACTAATTGTTTTATTAGTCTATAACTATATTATATAAAAATATAATAATTTAAAAAGTTATAGAGTAAAGTATAGTTACTATATCTACTATAAGAGTAAAGCTTTATACTTTTAAGTATACTACTAAAAAAAAGATAATACGCTTACGTATTGTTTAAAAGAACTAGTACTTAATTTTATAAAACTCTAGATAGTTTAGTATAATAATTAGTAAACTATTAGACTAGTTATTAAAAAGATTAAGTAGATTAATACTTTATCTAAGTATATTAATTTTTGGAATATATAGCTATATTATAAATATACTAAATAATATTTTAATTTATATATTTAGAGACTATAATTATATTTATTATAGTAAAGTATTAATATAGAGTAGAGTAACAAAACGTAGTTAGTAACTCTATATAGTAATCTTAATATAGATATACTTTTTAGTACTTTATACTTACAATATATAGCTATAAATTTAATAAAACTCTTTATATAATATTTACTATAGATATATTACTCTATTAATATTAATAATAATAATAATGTACTTATAGAAAGTAATAGCAATAGAAGCTTCTTTAGTCTACTTAGAAGTAAACTTAGAACTAGTAATAACAAGCTATAAAGCTATAGAAATATTAAATTATTCTTAAGAGTTAAGATAGAAGCTTTTTAAAAAAAAGCTCTTAGTAAAGAGCTTAGTAAAAAGAGTAGAAGTCTTTCTTATAGCTATAGAATTAGATAGGTAGAAGTTTAAGTAGTATAGATAAACTCTAAGTCTAGAGTAATATTAAATTATAGTACTATACTACTATTAAATAAAAATAATATTTGCGTAGATAGACTATAGTATAGAGAATAGTAAGCTAAAGAGAAGTATAAAAAGCATTATGTATAGAAGATACTCTTTTATTTTCTATCTTAAAGAACTTCTTATATTTCTAAGATTTTCTAATATCTCTAAAAGCGCTTTATATTTCTAAAAGCTTTTTATATCTTTATAAACTCTTAATACCTAGATATAACTTTTAAGCTTAATACTAATACTAATATTACTTTAAAGATATTAAACTCTTTCTTCTCTATATCTATTACTTAAGTAAATGCTATTAACTTTTTAGTATCTAAGATAAGTGCTAGTTACTTAATACTACTAACATGCTTAGTCTTTTATAAAATTAGTATTACTAATACTATTAGAGCAAGAGAGATAATTAAAAATTAGAGATATTTAAGTATATTATAATTATTATACTACTAAAGAAAGTTAACATAAAACCTCTAACTAGATACTTAAGAGCTAAGTAATTATATATCTAGAATTTTATAATTATAACTACTCTATAACTATAATATACTCTCTAAAGTAGTAAAAGTAATAATTTACTTTACTAAAAGTAATTCTATTAAATCTATTATAACTAGTATACTTTACTAAAATTTAGGTTTAAGAATTTAAAGTATAGAAGTAGGTTATAGGCTAAATAAGCGTTTAATTATACTTAATACTAATAGTACTAAGCTCTTACTTATTCAAACGTAGCTTAATAGTTTAAAGATTAACTCTATTAAGTTAGAAATTACGTTATAATAGTCTAGAATCTAGCTAATAGCTATAAGAATCTAGGTATTTAACTATTAAGAGATAATTCTAATTGTAAGATTTAAGCTTTTAACCTTTTTTAGGTAAAGTTTATAATATAATTAATAGCTTAATAAGCTATACTAGCTACTTATATAAGTGCGCGCTTAAGCTAAAATTAAAAACTTTATTAATAATAAGTAGTCTTTTAACTCTTCTCTTATCTACTATAAATGTTCTTTTTACTATATTATTAAAATGCTTAAGCTTTTAAGCCTATAAGCTATTTATCTAACTTTTTTATCTGCTTAAAATTCTTTACTTTTAAGCATTTACACTTTTAAGCTTCTGTACTTAAGTCTTTACTTTACTTACTTTCTATTCTTTTTATTACTATAGTAAGTTGTTATTTTTATACTTAAATTAATAGCTAATAATTATTCTAGTCTAATAACTTAACTTCTAACTTTAATAATAGCTATAAGTATTAGTATTCTAGCTTCTATTATAATAGCGTCTTTTATAATAATTTTAGTAGTAGTAATTATAATATACGCGCTAGTATTTAGTGTAATAGTGCTTAGCGTAATAGTACTCTATATACTAGCGCTTAGCCTTTACTACGTAATTAACTTCTAGTAGCTTCTAATTAATATCTACTACCTTTTTCTTTAAGTATAATAACCTAGAGTAATAATTTATTTATCTTCTCTTTAAGTACTTAAGCTCTAAATATACTACTAATTCAAAGCTTTATAAGAAATAATAATACTAATTTATATTAAAATTAAGCGTAGTAGCGTAAGTACTCTAAATTAGACTACTAAGCTTGTTATTTAGGTTATAAGCGCGCTTAGTTTAGTAGTTTTATTAATAAAAATATTTATAAATCTATTAAGTATAATCTTAAGAGTAGTATTTTTATTAGTAATAATACTTCTTAGCTTTAGAACTTAGGCTTTTAGTAATCTAATTATATTAAGAAGTAAGATATCTAAGATTAAAAAGAGTAGAAGTCTCTAAGCTAAAATTATAGTTACTCTAGTAAGTAATCTAAGAGTAAAGCTTTTAAGTCTAAGACTTTTCAATCTAAGTATTTATATTATACTAGTTATCTATACAAGCTTATTAAAGTAATACTTAATAATAATATATTATAATATCTAATATATAATTATTATATTTATTAGTAACTCTAGAATAATATTTTAAAGTTTAATTACTTTAAGCGTTTATATAAAGTCTAGCGCTATACATATTATAACTTTAATAAGTATATTAAGCTAAGTAAAAGTTTATACTAGCGCTTTATTAATATAGAGTAGTATTATAGTTCTAAAGTAAGTTTAGAATCTACTCTTTAGCGCTTTTTAATTCTTTACTAACTTAATAATAAAGCCAAAGCTTAAAGAAAGCACAAAATTAGTACTATAAGCTTTATTAAGATATTTATATATATAAGAAGAAAAATAAGGTAGCTAAGAGCTTTTTTAAAACTTTATCTAAATTATTTAATAAAACTCTAAAGTTTTTATGTTAAAAAAGCTATAAGTTTAATTTATCTATAACTTTTAATAGCTTTTATAAATATAGTACTCACGCTAAGTTTATAATACTAAGTAAGAGTAAAAAAAGTATTAATAAAAACAATTACTAGTTAATACTACTATTTATATTTTCTACTTAAAATTACCTACTTATTACTTTTTATTTATTATAGTAATAATTAGAATATAATTATTAGTATTAGTTCTAGTAGTAGACGCTACTTTTATTCTAGCTATATTCTTCTTGATTTAAAAATTAGTAGCTATAAAATTAGTAGCGTAATTAGTATAGTTATTATTAGTCTTAGTAGCGTAACTTATAGTTTTAGTATTAAGATTTTTAGCTTTTTAGGTACTAATCTAATAGCTTAATATTTAGTATTATAAGTAGTAGGTTCTACTACTATATATAGTATTAGCTAGCTAAGTTTAAGTATAAGTATAAGTATATACACGTTAAATATAGGCGCTTACTAGTTAAGACTTATATATAGACTTATAATACTAAGTAAACTTATCTATTAGCCTAGATTAAGAACTTTAAGAATAAATAGATTAAAAATTCTAATCTTAATAATTATAACTATAGTACTAGTTAGTAAGTTAGTAGCTATATAGGCTTAGTAGCTATATAGATTAATTTAGTAAAAAAGTTTAGTAATTTAGCTACTTTATACTAATATTAATTCTTAGTAATTACTTTCTTATAATTAAGCGCTATTTAGAGTAGCTAAGATTTTATTTAAAAATAATTAACTTTTATAGTAGTAATCTAAATAGAGTCTTTTCTACTTTATCTACCTTTTAAGAATAAAATATTATAAATTTTATAGATTAAGTAGCTATTTAAACTTCTTAAACTATTACTAGATAATAAATTTAGTTAATCTCTTTATAGGTATAATTATAGTCTTTATAGACTTAACTTTAAATAATATTTTAGTATATTTCTACTAAAGCTATATATTTTAAATACTAATATACCTAAGCTAAGTATTAATCTACTTATTCTTACTAATAACTAGCTTAATAGTCTTTTAATTGTTATACTAAATAATCTAGAGTTTTTTAAGATTAAGTTCTAGCTTTTTAAGAAAGTGCCTAAGTACTATAGCTTTTTTAGTAGTATACTTAAGAGTAAAAAGCTCTACTTCTATAGTAGAAGTAGTAGCTATACTATCTAATATAGCTTTCTAGAAAATTACGCCTTTATATAATATAGTAATATATCTATAAAGTAAGTAGTATGTTTCTAAATTATTAGTAAAAGATATATTTCTATTAGTTATTAAATTAGACTTATAATAGTTACTATACTAAATTATATTATAGTATATATAGTAAAGATATATAATTACCTACTTTATAGCTTATTTATATTATTAGCTAGAATTTAGAAAAAAGTATAAAAGCTTTAAAATAGTGTATACTATATTTAGTCAAAGTACAAATACTATATAAAGTATAAAGCTAACTACTTTTTAGTATCTCTTGATTTAAGACTTAGTTACTCTTTTAGTAATCTTAATTAGCTTTGCTAATAGTAAAAGTATTAAAAAGAAAACTCTATCTTTAAGCTTAAACTTCTTAAGTATCTTATCTATATATATATTATAGATAAATTTAATTATCTTTAGATATTAGTCTCTAATTATATAAATACTAAAGACTTACTTTATATCTTTCTAATCTTAAATCTTATACTTACTAAAGATTTTAGTCTATATAGCTATACCTTACTATATTACATTTTATAGTAAAGTATTAAAACATTATTAATTAAAAAGATAATAAGAATCTTACATTCTTAATTAAAGAAGAGGTATAGCTCTTTTTAAGAAGCTATTATACTAATAGCTTTTAATACTTTAAAGAACCTTTTATACTATAATAGTAGAGAGTTTTATAATTTATAAACTGTGTAGTTAAGAAATATATATAATTGTAGCTTTTTAAAGCTATCTAGTATTTTATAAATTACTAAGTTTTCTACTATAATCTTTATATTAAGAAAGACTTTTATAATATTAATCTATTTAATTTCTAAATTATCTTAGATAATAATTACTATTATAGCGTAAAAGAACTATATAATAACAGTTACTATGTAAGTAGAGTTAATTAAGTTCTTCTTTTAGAGACTACTATAAACTATAATTAAGGCTTTATATTTAAGAAAATAGCTATCTTTATTATACTTTTAAGTCTATATCTATTTTAATAGATGTAGTTAATTATAAGCTTATAACTTAAAAATCTCTATCTAAGTTATCTTTTTACTTAGCTAATTAATTTCTTTTTTAGAGGCGTTTTTAGAAAGTATATATATTAGATACTAAAGTAGTTACTTTTATAATCTAAGTAGCTTTTAAAGATTATTATAGTATTAGTAAGTAGCTATAGTTTCTTTCTCTCTCTGTTTATTACTTACTCTAGTAAAGTAGATTTTTTACTTACTTCTATAGAACTAGAGTTTATTATAGTAGACTTAATAAATAAAGTTAAAATAATTAATCTTTATCTAGAAAGCTTCTTATCTCTAGACTCTAATAGGTTAGCTCTTTTAGATGTATATATTACTCTTTAACTATTAGAAACTTTATAATTACTTTAATTACTTATTTCTAAAACTTCTAGCTTAAATATAAGTTCTAGAGTAGTAAGCTTAGTAAAAAGTAGTTAATTATTAGCAATTTCTAATAGAATACTAGCCTTATACTTTATCTCTATTAAATAGTGTCTTAATTATAATTAATAGATAAGCTAAATTTTTTACTTTAATTATAGTTTACATTACTTCTAAAATTCTACTTAGTAGTTAATAGCTTTACTATATTTACTACTTAATTAATAGGTAGATTATTATATTTCTTTATAAAATTAATTAGCTTACTATTATTAAGTATTTTAACTTACTTTATTACTTAATGTCTAGTTAGCTTCTTATTAGAATTACTCTAATAGAACTCTCTCTTATTAAAGGTTACGTTATAAGTTATAATTATCTAATTAATTACTAGTACTTATATAGAATATATATTAGAAGCTTAGTAGCTAATAAGATATTCTATATAGCTCTAAGGCTTAACTTTAAAGTCTTAATAGTGCTTTCTAGCTACGTAATTACTATTAAGTAGATACGCGTAATAGCTAATAAACATTACTACTTTTTAGTTCTTACGAGTAATTTTAATAGTAGAATATTAATATAGCTACTATTTATTTAATAGTATAATTATATTAAAGATAAATCTTAAATAACTTATCTCTTTTAGTCTATTTATTACTATTTTGCTATAAATTCTTGTTAATACTTTACGCTACTATATAATAGCTACTTTTATCTCTCTAAGTAAAGCTTTTTATAGCTTAATCTTATATATAAAGTTATAAGTATAAATAGTATAGATAATTATTAAATTATCCTAGATATAAAAAGTAATACTAGTAATACAATAAGTTTTCTTTTTTTTTTCTTAAAGTAAGTATAGCTTATTAAAACTTCTATATATTACTAGTAAGTTGCTTAAAAGATTTACTAAAATAAAAAACTATAAAAAGTTTCAGTTTATGTTTTAGAAGGTTCTATAGTAGTAGTATAACAATCTTAATAGTATTAATAGTATTTTTAGTATTAGTAGCTCTAGAATATATATAGAATAAGTAAAGTAGATTTAAAGAGCTTTAATAATAGCTTTTATTAAAGCTTTAATAAGTATTAATATAATAATTACTAAGATAGTCTAACTAAAAGTATTTTGCTTAGTAGTAGTCTTAGAGTAGTTTGTAGAAGCTTTAATAAGTAATATAATATAGTATAAAAATATAGTTAATGTAAGTATAGAAAGAAATAATAAAACTAGTGTCGCGTCTAGAAGTATAGAAATAAATAGAAGATAAATTATTATATTATAAGCTTACTTAGAAAGCTCTCTTAAGTAGTAAAGCTTCTAAGAGCTTACCTTAATCTATACTAGTATAATTACGTGTAATGCTCTCTAAGAGTATCTAGAGGTACGTTCTGTAATAACTAGTAATAAGATTAGCTTAAAATATACTACTACTAGAAGAACTTAGAAAAGAGATATTAAGAATATAATTAAGAGATTATTTAGTATATATTAGTATAGCTTTAGTATTATATTTAAGCTTCTATTTATATCTTTTATTAATTTAAAACGTCTAATTTACTAGAAGCTATAAAATTAAAATTAAAATTAAAATAAAGATAAAAATAAAGAATAAAGAGTATATATATAAGAATATAATTTTATTTATAAAATCTTTTAGTATTCTATTACTTTATAATTTACTACTTTATCTATTATAATTTACTAATAATGTACAATTCTATTATAATTCTTTATACTATAGCTAAATATTAGTATTTATAAAATAGTTACTTTACTACTTTAAATTCTAAAATTCTTAACTATACTAAAGATAGTAGTACTAAAGATCTAAGTCTTAGTTTACTTTACGCTTATACCTCTAAAAATAAAATTTTAAATTTTTTAAAGATATTTTTTCTTATATTCTAGTTATAGATATTACTTTTATTAGACTAGCTTATACTATAAAAATATTAGTTTACTAATAAAATTAATATAGCTTACTTACTACTATATTATATTATACTAAAGAGATCTACTTTGAAGCTTATAAAATTTAAATAGTATATATAAGAGTATTATAAGATAGAGTAATTTTAATATTAAATAATAAAGTTATTTAAATACTATATATATAGTAGTAAATAGATATACTTCTCTTTTTCTTTTTTTACTACTAACTTTCGCTACGCTAGTCTAAATAGAGTAGTTCTTAGTGTTTTAGAGAGCTCTAACTCTTAGCTTTCTAATAACCTAAAGATTACCTAATTTAGACTAGCGTAGCGAAAGTTATTCAATAACCTAAGTTTCTTAACCTAAGTTAGGTATATCTCTTAGAAATACTCTCTTTTTTTCTCTTTTTTTGCTATAAATTTTGCTACACTAGTCTAAATTAGATAATTCTTAGGTTGTTAGAAAGCCTTAACTCTTAGCGTTCTAATAGTCTAAAATCTACTTAATTTAGACTAGTGTAGCAAAAGTTATCTAATAACCTAAGTAGTTAACTCTAAGTATACCTATTTACTACTATAACTATATATTTAATATTAGACTATAATTAAGTATATTATTATAATAAGACTAAAAATTAATTACTACTAAGCTATAATAGTAATTATAGAATATTTATAGTTAGCACTAAGTTAGTCTAGATTCTTTAAAGCTAGAATCTAATAATAAAGCACTAAACCTATTAATATACTATAGTATACTACTTTTCTAGTTATGTAATAACTATATCTATATCTCTACGCTGTATTTTATTACCTGAATAAGCTCTCTAGCTACGCCTGTATATATGTGTATAATTTTAGGTATTACAAGCGCGCCTCAATTCACAATTTAACAAGGTGTGTCTACTGTCGCGTTATAAGGCCGATATGCAAGCGCATTGCAGTAACCTCGTTGTACGTAAGAACAGACTATTACATGCGTAAAAAGGTATAGCCCTTTGAAATAGATGTGCGGGGTTTTAAGCCTATGAACAGATGCAGTTTCGCAGCGATGGTGTGGCTCTACAAGTAAAGCGGATAGATGAATCGGTTGTAAGAGTCTATAATGCTTTCGCTAAGCGATCTGGATCTGGTGGCTACAGGCCACGACCATGTCTATTATACAGGAAGGTAATGAAATCTACAATACAAGTCGGTATGTACCTGTCATGATTCGGCGCGGTCATCCCGTTCGTTTCCGCTGATGTAACCCTGGTCCACCATATGTCTCGCGATATCGTATGTCGCAACTCCAAAGTTGCTGGTCCTGCTCAAGATAGTGCTCGGGTTGATATACTTGTAGTACTCATGCATAGCGAATCCATGGAGCATGTATGTCGAAGAAAAGTCCATCTCCCACTGCGCACGTCTTCGTCTGTTTGCAATGGCGTTGTCGTACAGCTCCATTGGGTCGGTAGAGTTGATGATCTGGGGAACAGGCGATGGATTGCCTTCGTTGGGTTTGAAGAGAGGGTCAGTGCTCTCTTTAAACCAGTGTGTGGGGGCAAAAGCGGTGCGGTCAAGTATCAGGACTTCGTTCGGGATTGGGACGAGACGCTCGGCGATCCTGGTCATGCTCTGTAAATTTGCTTCCCATCTACCGTCGAAGCCGGCATGTTGCTCGCGCACGACAATTCGCGCCATTGTGCTGTTTGGCTTGGTCAAGAAGACACCGTTGTTGATGGTGCCGTTGATGCCACCGCCTTCACGTGCGCCGCCATAGTGTCGGCCGCCGATAAAAGCAAAGCCAGCATTGAGCAGGGGCGTCAGAGGTCGCAGAGGTACAACGTCCCAATCCATATAGATACCGCCAATCTTCGCGATGGCCTCCCAGCGGATGAAGTCTGACTTGTGCTGGATGGCGGAGATTTCCTGGTCCTGGTTCTGGCCGGCAAAATTGGGTACATCTACTCGGTTCCAGGTCGTGACATTTGCGAAGGTGTTGATGACTGCCTTAGTCCACCGGTCACCGTGCTCGCTGGCATTCCTAATCTCAGAGTCGTTGAAGTCGGTATGCATGTAGATCTGCGACGGCTCAATGTACATGACTGCGGCGCACATGGTCAGGAAGCTAGAGAACGGAAATCTCAGGATTGAGTTTGCGTCCTTTTTTATTTGCACATAATGTACGATGCTGGGTATAGGGTCATGCAAGGATGCCTCGCTAGACTTGAGTATCCCATACTGCCGCGCTTTCTCCAGGGGATGAGTAGAGATTGAGAGGATAGCGAGAATAACGACGATGCAGGCTGTCGTTATGATTGCGAGACGGGTGCGGGAACGTGTCGCGGACACCTGGCCGACAGGCATGTATCGATGCATGGACTCTGGCGGTTTTAGGAAGCCGAAGGAGGATCGAATCTGATTCCACATGGTAATAACGCGAGCGCGTATCTTGCTACCGAGGTTGTGTGGTTGAGATACTTGGATAAACGAGGTTGGTGTGGGAAACGTGGATAGATGAGATGGCAGGTCGATGTTTGAAGATGAGGTAAGACGGTGTTATAAGTCGTACCTTTGGTGGCTTGATTAGGGCCGAGTCAATCTGACATGCCGCAACGCCTAGACGGGTGTTTAGGTTTAATTTTTTTTTAGGTTCCAAAAGGTATTGGTGTAGTCAGACTGATGTTTCAAAATAGGAAATAAGCAGCCGTCCTCTAATTATTGGTCGCAAAAGTCGAAAAAAAGAGACGGGTGTTTGGAAAGCCATGCGGCTGTGCATCCGGCGATGGCAGTTCAGGTTCATGCCGTGGTAGTCGGCTCTTCTAGCATGACCGCGAGGGCAGGCGCTTTACACTCACAGTTGTCGTCGTGGTCTATCCAATCTACATGCAAGCCACTCTCTTGAAATTGTATTGGTGGTTCGATATCGTTTGGGAACGAGATAAGAGGTTCGTCGCGTCTGACGTCGGGGAAAATACAGACATTTTGGGCAGCGGTGAAAGCGCTTCTGACACGGTTGGCCGCGCGAACATTACACCCGGTCTGCGGCGCATTGCAAGCACTCACACCGATGTTGAAGAGGCGATTTGCCGTTATCGCGCTCTTTGCGCGCCGCGATTTGTCGATAGAGTGTGTCTCGGCGTGAGAAGCACGTTGTTGAAGAGGGCCGTCCCGGTCTTACTCGCGTGTTGATCCTCATATGACGCGTCAGGCTGTCTTACTTGCCAAGGCTCCGATCAAACAGAGCCATCGTGGGTAATCGACGAAGGCATGCTTTCACAAAGACGACATGAACTATAAAGCATGGTACAAGGACTTCTCAGATAACTCGAGTAGCGTGATGAATATGCCACCAGGTGCATGATGCACGGATCGCATTGGCGCCGCAAAGGCGGGAAATTAGTGCACCCAGCTACGATCACGAACTCAATCAGACAACCTCTACGGTGATTCTTACTATAGAAGACGGCGTGTTCTTATACGCATCGATTCTTTGCGGTGAGCCGATTTCACTGATGGCTCGGATTTCATCGTCTCTGCTGACAGGGGAGGCTCGTAGGAAGGTCTGTATACCATATGACCGATCCATTGAGTAGAAACAGCCTCGTCGTAGTCCTTGTAACAGATTTGATAAGACATCGAGGAATGTAAGTTCCGTTAGCACAGTGGTCATCAATGGAGTGACAGGACCAGTTGGAATGCTATTGGCGGTGCCATGCATATGGTGATTCATTTCTATTCTTCATTTCGTAACTTCATATCAGCACTGAGGATGCTACACGCGAGAAGTCCTATACTTCCTTCTTGGGGACACCGCCCGGTAGCGTCTGGACCTTCTCCTGGAACAGCTTCTCTGCGCCTTGCCATACTGGTGTAGATGCTCGGTCCTTGAGGGCCATGAGGCTGGGCAGGAGAGCGTTGCTGAAGGCCTCTGAGGACTCGCGGGGTAGCGCAGACGGAAGGTGGTCGATGGAGATGACGGACAACCTCGGGCCGTCACCCTCAACAGAGACCTCGACTGTGGGCTTGTCGAAGGTGGTGTTAATATCGTAGATGGGAATGGGGTTGTGTGGGTTGGTGGTGTCGCATGAGACATCGCAGACGACGCTGAGCCTGCGGGTTGGTGACTTGAGGCTCTCCTTGTTCACAAAGGGCGGGATGGGCTTGGAGAGGTAGATGCAGTTGACGAAGATGTCAGACTCGACGATCTCGGGGTAGGGGCCATCGCGCTCCTTGGTCTCAGCCAGATCCCACTTCTTGATCTCTGGGCAGCCAATCTTCTCCAGCAGGTCGACAGCGCCGGAGCCGCATCGTCCGAGGGCACCCAGTACCAGACTGGTGGGCTTGTGACCAGCAACCTTCTCACCAGCGGCAACATCTTCCTTGAGCTGGGCGATCAGCTCGCTCTCGTTGTTGTAGTATCCCCGTCCTTCGGTGAAGGTTTCTAGGCCGGGAAGGGGCTCGCCTTTGGGGTGGGTGAGTTGCCATGCCCAGGTCTAGCAGATGTCAGTATGGTGGTAGTAGCAATCGAGTGGACTAACCTTGATGGCCAGGGCAGCGCCAACGAAGCCCGCGTGGTAGCCAAAGGCCGCAACGCGCCTGCCTGATTCATCCTGCAGGAACTCGAGGTCGTACAGAGTGCCTCCACCACGGGGAAACCTGGCGAGGACGTTCTCCCAGCCGCCCTGCTGCTTGTAGCAATGCGCAAAGTGTACGAAAGTGTGCTCGAGCGGGAACTTGTCTTCGGGTAGCTCCTTCAGTCCGATGATGATGCGGTCGTCTTTGGGCGCGTTCTTGTATGCGCCTTCCTCGATGAGGGTCGCGCCTGCCTGCTCGAACTCCTCGTCCTTGAAGATGCGGGCGTAGTTGGGGTCCTTGGGCGAGCGCTCGACGACGACGGGGTAGCCAGCATCGAGCAGCTTCTTGGTGGTGGTGGGAGTGAGGCTGGAATTCTGTTAGTACAGTATATACATGGACATAGTCTAGTGTACTCACCACGAACGGTGCTCAAGCGGTTTGGCCTCTGCGCGGGCGTGTAGTGTAGGGAACGACATGGTGTGTGGTAGATGACTGGACGTCTTCGGATGTTCAAAAAGAGTGATCAATTCAATGCCGTCTCTAAATGTGCTCTAGTTATGAGGTATCGGATCTCGGAGTGTGGGGAATAGTCGGCGCGGACTGAAGCCCACGATGACTCCATGGCCTTTTTCGCCGGGACTCCAAAATCGAGCTCCGAGAACGGCGCTACTGCAGGGCTGCACCGTTGGGCCATAGAGACGTCCGATGACATAGCCACAGCCGCGACGTGAGGCTTGAGACATATCTGACCAGTAGTGGGGCGGCGGTCTGGATGACATTGCAGCGTCTCGCACGTGCATTGCTCGACGGCCGGCGGCGCTGGAATGAGCAAGCTAGGAGGATCCTCTGCCGGCGTGGAAAATACGCTGCACCACGACGTCCATGCTTTTCTCTCGTCTGTTCTGCCTCGGGAGCGCTATGGTTGCTGCTGCGAAAAGCTGCTCGCACTCGCGTCGCCGTCCATAGTACGGCTATTAACTCGCCTCCGATTCGCTGGTGCTTGCACCTCGATATCACTATCACTATCGCGCAGCATGGCTTCGCATTCGCGCGACTCTTCCAATGCCAGTGCCCGGCACGCACACGCGCCTTCGACGCCCAGCCAGCTACGCCAGGCTCATGCGCCCTCGGACAGGTCCAGCTCACCCGAGGAAACCATGCGTCCCCGCCGCTATCACGACGACGATGAGCCCCAGCCGTCGAGCAGCGCCGCGCCCCACGACCTCGAGTTCTCCACCGACGGCATCCACCCGACGACGGATGCGACGTCGGTACACTCAACCCATGAGGAAGTCGCTCCCCCCGGCGGCATCATCGAGATCGACCTCGAGCCCACGGTGCGCACGCGCTTGCTGAACCAGCAGGACTGGGGCACCTTCAACCGGGCCGAGGGAAGGCCGGCGGCACATCGCAACTATGGCAGCTTCGCGGGTAGCATCCACTCGGAGCAGAGCTTCGGCGGCACCTTTCCTGGCATACGCGAGACAGCAGAGGGCGATGCGCCCGACGAGGCACACGCTCTCCTGGGCGACGCCTTTGCAGACGGCGTCATGAACAAGGGGAGTGGGCAGAAGATGAGCACGACGCGCTGGCTCGCTGAGCGCCATGGCATCAAGGACAAGCGCATGATGTACCTCAAGTACTACATTCCCGTCCTCAACTGGACCCAGCAGTACAAGTGGCGCTACTTCAAGGGCGACCTCATCGCCGCCATCACCATGGCCTCCTTCTACATTCCCATGGCTCTCTCCTATGCTTCCAACCTTGCCCACCTGCCGCCCGTCCACGGTCTCTACAGCTTCGCGCTGAATCCTCTGATTTACGCCGTACTCGGCACCTGTCCGCAGATGATCGTTGGTCCAGAGGCACCTGGCTCCCTCCTCATAGGCGAGATCGTGCGTGAGAACATCAAGAAGGGTACTACCGGCGACAACGACGGCAGACGTAATGCCGAGATCGCTGGCATCGTGACGTGCATGGCTGGTGCCTTTATCCTGATCGCAGGCTTCTTTCGACTTGGTTTCCTGGACAATGTCCTGAGCCGGCCATTCTTGCGCGGCTTCATCAGCGCCATCGGTGTAGTCATCTTTGTAGACCAGCTCATTCCCCAGATGGGGCTCGCACGACTGGCTGCTGACCAAGTATCCCACGGCAGCTGCTTGGACAAAGTCGTCTTTCTCTTCCGCAATATTGGACGCGCCCATGGACTCACATGTGCCATGTCCTTCACTGCCTTCTTCATCATCATGTTCTTCCGGTATGTTGCGAGACACCATTTTCATGCCGGTCTCACTAACAAACCCGCAGAGAGTTCAAGAAGCGACTACAGCCACGATACCCTAATGTCGCCTATATCCCTGACCGGTTTGTCGTTGTCGTTCTGTCTGCCGTGCTTACCTGGAGATACCGCCTTGACCAACAAGGCCTCGCTGTCCTTGGAGAGGTCAACTCCAGCGCCAAACTATTCACCGTTCACTTCCCTTTCGAGACCTCGCATCTCAAGTATGTATCTGACGCCATCAACACGGCCTTGATTATTGCTATGTTGGGATTCTTTGAGTCCTCCGTTGCTGCCAAGTCGCTGGGCAGCGGTGATCACACCAAGGATGGCGTCCAGATGCCATTGAGCGCGAACCGCGAGCTCATTGCTCTGGGTACTGCAAACATCACTGGTGGACTGTTCATGGCGCTTCCAGCCTTCGGTGGCTACGGTCGCTCCAAAGTCAATGCATCCACCGGTGGTTTGACCCCCATGAGTTCAGTCTTGTTGTCCATCATCACTATTTTGTGTACCGTCTTCATGCTGCCGTATTTCTACTACCTACCCAAAGGCGTTCTTTGCGCCATGGTCTCAGTCGTAGCATATTCGCTCGTTGAGGAAGCACCACACGATGTCAAGTTCTTCCTCAAAATCCGTGGCTGGTCAGAGTTGATCCTCATGGGCCTCATCTTCTTCATCACCATCGTGTGGGATCTGAAGCGTGGTATTGGGGTTGGTATCGGTCTCTCCATCCTGCGTTTGATCCGTCATTCAGTTCGCCCACGCATTCAAATCCTGGGCCGCGTGCCTGGAACCACAAACCAATTTTCAAACGCGGAACATCACCCCGGAGATGTCGAATTTATTGAAGGGTGCCTGATCGTCAAGATCCCCGAGCCTCTGACATTTGCCAACACCGGAAACCTGAAGACCCGTCTGCGCCGTCTTGAGGACCATGGCACGGAAAAGGCGCATCCTGCCCTCCCGCGCGTTCGCCGTGCAGAACACAACAAGAACGTCATCTTTGATGTTCACGGCGTCACTTCGCTCGACGGCGCCGGCGCCCAGGTCCTGGCTGAGATTGTAGAGTCTTACAGGAAGCGGGATGTCAGAGTCTTCTTTTGCAGGGTGCCGCAAGAGTCCAGCCCCGTCTACCAGCTGTTCGACAAGAGCGGTATTATCGAAATGTGTGGTGGTCCAAGACACTTTGTCCAGAGTGTCGAGGAGGCGCTTCGCATGACCGAACTGGAGCGACTCACGGAAGAATGGGCAAGCTCTGCTGAGAGCTCCCGGGCTGTCTCCAGCAGAGCTTGAGTCAGTTCAACGACGCATGTAACTTCGTTGCCTATAGACGACGAACAAGAGTGTGTGAGCATTGCATTTGGGAATTGGCGTACATGAGCATTTCACTGCGATTAGACTTCCTGTATTCTCCTTCTCGCTCTGGGCTACGAACTTTAGTCTGGTATCAATATGAAAAGCATGATTATCTTCCGATTTCCCGTGCCAGAACCTCTGATTGCCTGGTGGTTTGCCAGGCGTCCAGCAACTTTGCCGAGCGACGACCCGGTCGCAAACATCGGAGCTAGATCTGTCTCCATGCCGTCGGCTGTGTACGAGATCCTGCAACCATTGTTCAGCCCCAACGCCTACCTTCTGGTTCCCCATTTCAATCACGATTGAGACGATGCAATCGCTGCATGCGCGCTTGTACAGGACTGCTTCAACCTTGCGGTCATGATGAATGCTGTCGTGACTAAGATTCGAGAATGGCATGTCCAGAGATCCCCAGATGCGGGGATAAGCCGGCGGACGCGCCACCACCCTTGGGACAACACCGCGTCTTCACTCCACTTTGGAGCATCCTCACGACTCAACACCGGTACGCATTATGAGCTAGAACCAGCTCACGCGACCAACTTTCACAAACAGTATCATCAATCAGTGCCGTATTAACTGCGAGCCGGCAGCCTTGACTTATCTCCAACAATCCGCGGATGTTTGAGTGCAGCGCGTTCAGACTGTTGACGCCCCAAGCCTTTGACGTCGACCAAGCTTTTCGGCGCCTTTCAACAAAGCTTCGCTGTGCCGTCTTTTCCAAGCCAAGCGACGCTTATCACCTCTTGACCACTCTTAGCACGCAGTAGCCCCTGTCGTATGCTCCATCCCATGTCGCCTGCTAGCCAACTCCGATCTATCGTGCCGCTGTCCGCGGGGGTGCCATTGGATGGCAGGTCAACATGCGGGGTTGCGGGGACGTCATGAGGATGTCGAGGATGCATGCTCGGGTCGCACTGGTTATCTGTGAAATCGTTTTCGGAAGGTTCAACGATGATCGCGTGCATGTCTAGTGGGATTAAAGAAAGCGTCGCGCCCGCGGGGTCTTATAAGCTTTTGTAAGCTCAACAGTCTGTCGATCTCGTTCGAAGAAAGAAGACTGCACTTCCCCTCACGCTTCGCGTTCTGAAGTTCCCCGCGGGTTGTCCTCAATTCACAATGGCGGACGAGAAATACGACACTACCGAGCAGCGCGAGTTCGCGCCACCGGCCGCAAAGATGTCGGCCGGTCGCTACATGGCAACGCGCATCCCCACTCTCAAGCCTGCCCACGACAAGGTCGCCAACCCCATCGCACTCCTGCGTATGCTGAATCTCCAGCAATGGCTCTTCTTCCTAGTCGCTTTCGTTGCTTGGACCTGGGACGCGTTCGACTTCTTCACCGTTTCCCTCACCGTGGAAAATCTTGCCGAAACCTTTGGTAAAACCAAGGCGGATATCACTTGGGGTATCACATTGGTCCTCATGCTGCGAAGCGTGGGTAGTATCATCTTTGGTCTGGCGGCTGATCGGTATGGAAGGAAGTGGCCTTTCATCATTAACAACCTACTCTTCATCGTGTTGGAGCTGGGCACAGGTTTCTGCTCGACCTACAACGAGTTTTTGGGAGTGAGGGCTTTGTTCGGTATCGCCATGGGTGGACTGTACGGAAACGCTGCTGCTACTGGTGGGTCTTTTCCCTCCCTATCCGAGCATCATTCAGATGACTAACACTATCGCAGCCCTTGAGGATTGCCCCGAGCAGGCCCGTGGTATTATCTCCGGTATGCTACAACAAGGCTACGCATTCGGGTATCTACTAGCCACTGTCTTTGCACGCGCGTTCGTCAACACCGTCGGTCACGAATGGCGACCGCTGTTCTGGTTTGGTGCAGGCCCACCAGTTCTGTTCATCATCTTCCGTCTCTGCCTCCCAGAAACGAATGCTTACCTCGAGCGTAAGCGGATACGCGAAGAACAACCCAACGCAGCCAAGGTCTTTGCTCAAGAAGGCAAGGTTGCGCTGAAGCGCCATTGGCTTTTGCTGGTGTATCTTGTCTTGCTCATGGCGGGCTTCAACTTCATGTCGCACGGAAGCCAGGACCTCTATCCGACTATGCTGAGTAACCAGTACAACTTCTCTCCCAACCAGGTCACCGTCACACAGGTCGTCGCCAACCTTGGCGCCATGACCGGTGGTACCGTAGTCGGTTATTGCTCATCCATTTTCGGTCGCCGTATCAGCATCATCGTCATGTGCGTTATCGGCGGCGCTCTACTCTATCCCTACACATTCGTCTCCACCAACGCCGTCATTGCCGCAGCCTTTTTCCAACAGTTCTGCGTCCAGGGTGCGTGGGGTGTCATCCCAATCCATCTTATGGAGCTCTCACCAGGATCATTCCGCACTTTTGTCGTCGGTACATCTTATCAACTCGGAAACCTTGCTTCTTCTGCCTCATCGACTATCGAAGCGACTATTGGCGAGAGGTTTCCACTTCCACCGAAAGGCAAGACAACCCGTTATAAGTACGGGCTGGTGATCTGCATCTTCATGGGATGCGTGTATGCGTACGTTATCTTACTCACGGCTTTGGGACCAGAGTATCGAGGGAGAAGCTTCGATGTGGCTGCCGACGAGGATATGAACGTTGTGACTGGTGCAGATGATGGCAAGTACGGTGCGAGACACGATAGCGAGGACGCAGAGGCGAGAGAGCGTGTGTAGTACTCGCGTTCCGATAGAGGCTTACCATGGAGCTGTTTCTAGTCTTTCCCATAGAGCAAGAACTGTACATGATGCTTCTAGACTTTATCTCCAGCATGTAAATGTTGAGTTCTCACCGTGAGCGGTAGCGATGTTCGACTTCCGGAGTTGGCAACCGCCTTGTCTTTGAGGCTGTGTCTACCCGATGTGGAGAGACAGGCGAGAAATCTGTACTCGTGTGATCGCATCTCGTAAATTGTATATTACCTGATCCATGGCGTTGACGTAGGCAATTTAGACATTTCAAGCAAGCTCGGTGCTGCCATTGGCCACAATTAAAATCGGCAGCGGCATCCGTCGCTAGCGTTGTACGACTGGTAGCCGCCTCGCACAGCAAATAGATTGTTTTCATCACTCATAATCTATGCAACACTCACATCGTCTTGTACACCTTCGCTTACAACCAATTCGCGCTCAAGGTTCGGGTCTTTCGCGATGGGTACGGCTCTTTCGACCTTATTGCCGGTGGGTGTCTCGTAACGAACGAGCCAGCCCGGGGCAAGAGCCAGAGTATATATGACGCTCGGGACATGTTGATATGCCGGCACCAACTGCATATTCATTGCATCTCATCTCCAACTTCAGCCAAAGATCCCCGTCAAGATGAAGTCCTCTGTTGTTTTGCTAGCAGCTACTGCGTCTGTCGCCAGCGCTCACTGTACGTCCCGATGCACCGCTCGCCTTCCGAACATGCAAGCTGACCTCTCAAGACACGCTCCCAAGCATCAACGGTGCCGCAGCCTGGACTAGTGTTCGTCAAGCCAAGAACTGGCAGGACAATGGATTCGTCGGAAACGTGCAAAGCAACGACATCCGCTGCAACCAACTGAAGGCAGGAACAGCGACCACCACTGTTGCTGCTGGCTCGAACGTAAAGGTCAGCGTCAACCCGAACGCTTACCACCCGGGCCCCTTCCAGTCGTACCTTGCCAAAGTACCAGAGGGCGCAGACATCAACACCTGGGACCCCACCGGCGCCGTCTGGTTCCGAATCTACGCCGAACAGCCCAAGTTCGGTTCCCAGTTGACCTGGCTGAGTATGTTTCCCCTAAAGCTTTCGTTTTGCTGGCATATACTAATATCTTTCCGCGCAGGCGCTGCCACCTACGACATCAAGATCCCCCAGTGCATTGCACCTGGAAAGTACCTGATGCGCAACGAGCACATCGCCATCCACACTGCTCAGAGCGTAGGCGGAGCCCAGTTCTACCTGTCTTGCGCACAGCTTGAGGTTACCGGTGGCGGCAGCAAGACGCCATCGAACCTCGTCGCGTTCCCTGGCGCGTACAAGGCTACCGACCCGGGCATCCAGATCAACATCAACTACCCTATCCCTACAAGCTACACCAACCCCGGCCCGCCTACTTTCACTTGCTAGATGCAAGGGGTTCGCGCTAGGGGCATGTATGCTTGCGTGGAGCAAAGCTTGAAGGCTACATCGATGTAGATGTATATAGGTGTTTCATAGACAAGATCAGTCGGCGAATGTTACGACGTGCATACAGTTCATCTTTTGGTGAATCAAGAAACTAGTCACTTTGGCGATACAGGCTTACACAGATGAGATATTGATGTATTGACTTTTGTCTTTTCGTACTCAATACCCTTGAAATCGACCACGAAGACCAATTTACCACTGAAACAACGAACTCGTAAGGACGTCCTAGCATGACACCGACAGACCGCTTATCTTCGACTCCGACCGAGAGTCTCGCTTACATCAGTACCTCCAAAACCAACCATACACCTAATCTACGCTTCATCCGAGAGGCTCAAACTTCCCGTCCACCTCAAATAGCATGATAGCGCTCAGCAAGCTTCTCAGCATCATACATCTTCGCAGTCGCCCTCTCCAACTCATCCGCGACATACTTCCAAAAGTTGCGCTCACACTTTGCCACCGCATCCATAAGCTGCTCCGTCATCTGCGGCGTCTCCAAATCATTCTCGTGTACCTCCGAGGGAACCGCATGGCGCAAGTTGTCCTTGAGCTCCGTCGCGTTGTTGAAGTCCTTGATGCGCTTCTTGCCCGCCTTGCTAAGAACACCTGTTCCTTCGGCGTTGGAGTACTGGTTCGGGTTGCGCAGGTGCATGTAGTCTTTGGGGTCGAAGCCGATTTCGCCCACGGAGGTGGCAATGCGGGGGGCGTTGCGGACGAAGCGGCTGTAGACTGCGGCGTCGGTGAAGGTTGCCGGTTCGCCTTTGGAGAGGCGTTCTTGGTTGAGGAGGCTGGCGATTTCGCTCCAGAGGAGCTTTTGATCTTGGCGGAGGGTCTTGATGAGGATGTTTTCGGGGTCTTCTTCGACGAGGGGGCGGGTGCTGGTCTTCTTGTCCTGAGGCATGAGTACGGAGATGTTGTTCTCGACTTCCGCCTTGGTGGCTTTTGCGCGCTTGAGTCCGTCCATGACGCGATATTTGTATGGGCCTTGGGTTCTCGGGCGATTGGAAAATGTGATTCCTTGGGAAAGGAAGGCGTAGTCACAAGCTTCTCCGTCTTCAGGTTCAAACAATGGAGATTCCGCTCGGTTACTGTTTGGCGCGACTGAGGGATGGAGCGTGGGAGAGGAACGAAATTGATAGCTGCCTGAGAAGTATAAGTACCATTCAGTATAACTGTATCTTACTAGACTCACTTGGGCTCTCGGTGGCGGTGCTTAGGTGAGAGAGTGGGCCGCTGGTGCTCGTGATTTTACTGCCCCGTGCAGTCTTGATCGTGCCTTTCTTCACTCCGTCCTTGTTAAATCGCTTTTTACCGCGGCGAAACATCGTGTCTTGCCCAGGAGCGTCATAGAAGAGCACATCCTCACCCCTTCCTTCGCCCAAGAAGTCCATGTCCGGTAGAATGACTTGGTCATCTTCAGCCAAATCGCTCGCGCTGGCAGGAGACGGCGATAGCCTAACATAAAAAGAGCTTGTTAGCTTCAGTTCTAAAAGACTTGATTACGTCCAATGCTATGCGCAACGCAGCGGAATACAATGGACTATCAGACGGCGACAGTGATCGTGATCATACGCGCTGCCGGCGACAATAGTTTAAACAACTTCAGTGTAACTTACTGATTATCATCTTGGACAAAGTCCGTGTCGGATCGGAAATTTACAACAGACATACTTGCGTCCTTTCGTAAGATAAAGAATACGGAAGACAGAGAGGAAGGAATTGACAGGGCTATTGTACTTAGTCTCGTACATTAAGTGTAAGAGAACTGCCTGATGTATACTGCATGTGATGCTGTGCAGCCTGAGGCACGGCCTTCGTGGGCCGCAAACGGTGTCCGTGAAATGCTTGGGCCGTGAGGGGCTCCCAGTGAATATGGCCACGGTTATCACGCCATCCGGTAGCGCGGGCTCGCTCTATGATAAAATCGCAAGCCAAGCGCCTGTAGTCGATGATAGGCCAGAAGAAGATCACGCTTGGAAAGGAATTCACAAGTCTCGTGTGCAAACGATTAGCGTTTGCAACAAGAATCGTGTCGAGGAGTCTAGATCTAGATTATGAATTGCGCCCCAACATGTTGCGAAAGTCTCAAAGTGCGGAAGTAGCCTATGAAGCTTCTGCGTGGTGTGTCAAGGTAAACAGACTAAGCAGAACCTTATCAGAAGAGATCGGAAGATAACTCATCGGGTATGTGCCATGTTGCAAAGTTGGAGGTTCAAGTGGCAGCGTTGCGGATAAGATATATTATAATCTACATCATGTGCTACACAGCAATTTGACCAAGACAAGGCCTCTTTGTGACCACAAGGGTGGCGATGCGGTGCCTATGGAGTCTAAGATCAGTTGACTGCCCTCTTACTTGTGTATCGCACAGAAGACTAAAGCTTCGGCCCTGTTCAATCCGCTTTGCGCCGTGTCGGCTGGTAATGCCGTGTTTCTCGTCTCACGAGTGTCTTTAGACTGCTTACGAGGAAGCAGGGGTCGAAGAAGAGATTTGGTAGATGTCATCGTTGACCCTGAGTATGTTGATCCGGTATCCAATTCCGATGGTCCGCCGGAGTCAGGTCTATCGGATGCTGACATGGTGTGGAAATTTTCGTTGAAGAGCTTGCTTTGCGTGTGTAGACGAACGTAGAATGACAGTGGTAGCAGGCCATATTTGGACGTATATTGGTTGTTAAGTAGATTTGCAAGAGCGCCTGCTTGGTCTCACACATCTTGCTCAATCGCTTACAGTTACACGCGAGTTTCCAAATGAATTCTGCACAATTGTCAATCCATCGCTGAGATAATACTGTGTACAGCACAGATACATGGTTTGCGAAAGTCGACTTCTGAGCTCTCATCAGCAAGCCGACCAAACGGCGGGCTTGTGCGCAAGACAGTCTCTGTAAGTAAGCGAGAAGATATACAGCTCTGCAGCCGAAGGGTGCAATGCTCGTTGTTACGGCAAAGATCCATGGCCAGAAGATCGTGGTGCCGGGTGTTGACGTAGAAATGACGAAAGGAGTCTAGTGCTTTCCGCATCGGCCGGACGCCCCGCGTCAGAGGAGTTTGTTAATCATCACACGTCAGGCGCGTATGCGTTTCGGGACACCAACACGTGCACTCATCAAGCTCAGGGTCACCATCTTCACGACTGATAATGCGATCACGATATTGATGATGAAATCGGCAGCTCCAGGTCAAACAATCGCGCTCGCCAACGCATCGTCGCCACTTTGACAAACGCACAATAATTCATCGCAATTACTCAACAACACGCACGTGGGCTCGCTACTCAACAGAAGAGCTCATTCTTATATTTACAGCTAACTTTGAGAGCTCACTCCCTACGCAGTCCAACGGCGCATGGTGGAGTTGGAACCAGCAAATGTGGATCCAATCTCACCCCACTTGATCTGGCTGAAAGTGACAGTGGGCGCCTTCTCAATCTGTTGAATCGCCTTAGGGAAGCCTTCAGTCGCGTTGCATGGTCCGGATCCGGACTCTGAGCCGTCGAGCCACTGCATGGCACCGCTCTCATCCCACCAGATGCTCAGCGCGAGAACCATACCGCGGGCCAGAGCATCACCCATGCCCTTGTGGCCACCAAGCTTGCTGTACATCTCAGCACCAGGTTGAGCACTGCAGAACTCCTGGTCCATAACGATCTCCTTCCTGGCGTTTTCAATGACGACGCCGTCCTGGACGTACTTGCGGACAATGGCCTGGAGAACGCCGTCCTTGGCAGGGAACTGGGTGATGACGGTGAAAGGCTTCGTGGTGTCGACCTTGAGGCCAGTACCGTAGTAGTCGGGAGAGCTTCGGTGCTTGTAGGGGTTGTCTCCGCATCCGTTCTTGTCGCACAATCCAGCCTTGCCGCACTCATCGCCTGTGCAGCCAAAAAGACCATCGGTACTGCAGGTGTGAGGTGCGATCTGATTGGAGCGAGCATTTGCCTCCCAGATATCCATTTCGTTGCAGCAAACACCCTGACCCTTGACGTTTCCCTGGAACGAGTAAGCATGAGTACTGAGAGAGAAGACAGCTTGCACTTACTACACCGTTGATCCATGGCGTGACGAAGCACTGAGCGTCACAGTATCCCGTGCCGTAGGCGGCGCCACCTGGGTTCAGCTGTGAACGTCCGCCATCAGCTTCCATCTCGCTGAGGTAAAGGGCGCCGTTCATGCCGCATGGCAGCTTCGAAACGTCGACATCGAAAGCCAGCTCGTTACCGGTCAGTTGAAGCATCTCGTAGTTCTCCTCGTCCTCCGCCAAGAGGTAGACCCTAGGGCTAGCTTGGCCGCCACTGGGGTTGAACATATCCAGACGAAGCTCGCCTCCGGTAGTGTAGACACCCATTGTGGAGTAGTCTTGGATGCCTTCCATGATGCAGTTCTTTGCACATGTTTCCTCATCAGGGCACGCGACCGGGTCGGCTGCACTACCCCAGTTTCCGCAACCGAGTGTAGAGTTGCCCTTTTGATGGATGTTATGGGAAGCTGAGTCGGTGACAATAGCGGTGCTCTGCTCTTTGCATCCTCCCGCCTTGGTGCACTTCCAAGTGGTGAGCTTGGGGTGCACTTCTGGTGTGTTGCCTGGCGTTTGGGCAGCAGCAAGACCTAGAAGGGTCGCCGCGAGAAGGGTGTAAGGGGCCATTGTATAACGATTGACTTGGCGTGAACTTGAAGGAAGGAGTTGCAGAGCTTGAAGAGATGCGAACCGTGATCCTCTTTATAGCTCCGTTGACGACCAGATGAAGGCGCGGGCTGTTCCTGTACTAATGGACTGCATGCATGTATCAATTTCAAGATATTACAGGATATAAGAGCCGCAATGTCTTGGAGCCTGCATTTAGTAAACATCGTCAATGGACCTGGCGGCTGTTGCTGCCATTGGCCGCAAGCTCTGCCTCGGCCCTATTATCAAGGTCGCATTTGTTTCGAATCCTCGCCGCAAGATCTTGACAGCGCAGAACGGTCCGGAAGAACATGCAGAGAACCTTCGACAATCTATTTAGGAGATTGCTATTTGCTCAAATATATTGCACTTGATCACGGGGCCCCAGATGGAGGTTTCACGCGGGGCATTTACCCGGTGTTTGCTCGGCGCAAAGAGAGCTTGACTTATACAAGCAGGTGCCCGCCCCTTTGCCGTGCTTCTCACAACCAAAAGCCCACCGGGAGCCCGGTTTTGAGTCCGCAGTTGTAGTAGGTCAACACAAGCGGCGAACAAAAGCAATGTGCGGCGGCAAGAAAGAACCAGGTTACCGGGTGAGCAGTCCGATACTCCTGGCTTGGAGCGCGATGCGACCCTCTCACTGTTCACTGTAATGTGTCCTTTCAATGCGCATCTCTTCGCGTGCGCTCGTCGCAGTAAGTTGGAAGTACCAAGTGCCCAGCTCAACCTTCTCCTGTTCTGCAATGCATTGAACAGAACAGTATCAATGGCTGTGGCTACAGTTTCCAGGCACCTTTCTCCCTACACTTGCGTCTACGACTATCTCTTACTTCTAGTACTCGCCGCACGACTCCCGAGCCTGTGCATTCTTTACATCCACTGATGAATGTCTGGGTTTCGTCGTCCATGAGGATCAGGTTATCGCCAGCCTTGCTGCAGCCACGGAGCAATGAATGACTCGGTCGCGGCTGCCCACTCATCTTCGTCGATCTGATGTTTCGTGAGCCCGAAACATTCGTACGGATCTTTGAGCAGCCTGCACCCCACTCTTGACATGGCAGCCGTCATGGCTTCCACAAGGCACACCATACCCAGCTCTTTCACCACGACGTGGGCCAGATTTCTCCGATCTCTCTTGGAAAGTGGATTCACAAGACAACGGCTGTCAATGCGCCTGGCTGGCACCGCATTCGAACGGAGCTTTCGTCCCGCTTGGGACGATACAAGCTTGGTGTCTGCCCGCGGAGAGTAGAATTGAATGGCAATGCCCTCCATCAATATCCTCTCGAACCAGCACCTCGGCAGTCGTCGGATATGACCAACTTCCGGAAGTCGGGTAGGAAGTTGGAGTATGTTTGGCTGCCAACTTTTGACAAGTAAATATTGTCGCGGAGTCTAGCCCAAGTGTGTGGCTGTCGTTGCCCTATTGGGTCAGTCCCGCTATCGGGATTTTAGTCATGTGGGCCACCTCAACTGGTGAAACTCACAAGGAGCAGCCCTGCGCCGGAGTAGCGCCGACGGAAGCTCTAACACCCTTTGCGTTGCCATTTCCGCATACTAAATCCAGGCACCTTGGCTAAGGCCCCTAGTTCTCCGCATTTGCGAACGTTGACGGAATTGCCGTCCCGGTATCGATTGTGGCGCCACCATCTCCAGACGGACCAACTGGATTGAATGGCGAGACACCATAGTTTCGACGCGAACCTCGAGCAAGAAAGCAAAGTCATCAACATTGCTTATGACAAAAGCAGTCTTGACAGCATCTGAGTAGTCTATCTACTACATCTCCCAGGAACGGTCTCACTTCGGCCGTATTGGCTTAGTGCAGAAGCCGTGAACTGATCCGGCCTTCTTGTTTTTTCGAAAACGGACAAGGAACGCTGGGATATCATACGCTCGCGACATAGATCAGGCATTCCATTCTGCAAAACCTACGAGTCGTTCGTAAGCCATGTGGCAAGGCCGGGTAGAGGAAAAGCCAGCACCGGGTGCCACAGTATGAGTTTTCTTGGTTTTTCGCAGGCTGTCGCGACTCGCTTGGGTTAGCCAGCCAATGAAAGCGTACAACTCGCTCTGCGCACACCATCAGCAATCATGAGGACAAAATCTGGAATTTGGAATGAGTTCAGCAGTCATGAGGACGGAAGCCACCACCAAGCTGAACAGCACTACCGGGGAGCGGGGGACGTTCGTAGGGCACAAAGATGGTGGTTCGGCACGGCACGGGGGCGCTACCTACCCTATCCTCCGTCCTCATAGAGTTTGCTCTCAACGTCTGGTTTGGACGGCGCCGGATAGCACCCTCAGGAAAA
>Ga0265798_10001969_pt1 | contig 30846 bp, 20 predicted proteins | sample P3T30metagenome_FD_192430 | JGI IMG/M metagenome (GOLD analysis project Ga0265798, IMG submission 192430) | Plant litter microbial communities from East Loma Ridge, Irvine, California - P3 T30 | ecosystem: Environmental > Terrestrial > Plant litter > Unclassified | place: USA: California... | reverse complement strand
AGCCCGGCAGCTTCCCGATCGCCTTGAACGGCAAGGGGCGCAGCGCCAGCACCACCTACCGCCTGCTCGAACGCGCGCCCGGATCGGCCGCGCGCCAGGGCTTCGATACCAAGGATGCGATCTACCAGGTGATGCCGGACCGCTTCGCCAACGGCGATCCGTCCAACGACAGCGTGGCCGGCCTGCCCGACCGCCTCGACCGCAAGCTCGGCCACGGCCGCCACGGCGGCGACATCCAGGGCATGATCGACCACCTCGACTACATCGCCGGCCTGGGCTTCACCCAGCTGTGGCCGACGCCGCTGGTCGAGAACGACATGCCGGCCGCGTCCTACCACGGCTACGCCGCCACCGACCACTACAAGATCGATCCGCGCTACGGCAGCAACGAGGACTTCGTGCGCCTGTCGCGCGAGGCGAAGAAGCACGGCATCGGCGTGATCCAGGACGTGGTGCTGTCGCACATCGGCCTGAACCACTGGTGGATGAAGGACCTGCCGACGCCGGACTGGATCAACCACGGCAAGTTCGTGCCGACCATGCACCACCGCACCGCGGTGCAGGATCCGTACGCGGCCAGGGAAGACGCCGACAACTTCACCACCGGCTGGTTCGCGCCGACCATGCCGGACATGAACCAGACCAATCCGCTGGTGGCGAACTACCTCATCCAGAACAACATCTGGTGGATCGAGTACGCCGGCCTGTCGGGACTGCGCATCGACACCTATCCCTACTCGGACGGTGCCTTCCTCACCGACTTCACGCGCCGCCTGATGGCCGAGTACCCGCACCTGAACATGGTCGGCGAGGAGTGGAGCAAGCTGCCCGCCGTGGTGTCGCGCTGGCAGCGCGGCAAGGTGAATTTCGACGGCTACGTGAGCTCGATGCCGGGCCTGATGGACTTCCCGCTGACCGAGGCGATGCGCAATGCGCTGGCCGACAAGAAGGGCGGGAACATCTTCGGCGACGTCTACGAGACCCTGTCGCTCGACTACCTGTACCCGGACCCGCAGCGCCTGGTGCTGTTCGAGGGTAACCACGACATGGCGCGCATCTACAGCGTGGTCGGCGAGGACTTCGACCGCTACAAGATGAACATCGCCTTCATCATGACGATGCCGCGCATCCCGCATTTCTATGTGGGCGACGAGATCCTGATGACCAGCGAAACCAGGTTCCGCGACGATAGCAGCTACCGCCGCGACTTCCCGGGCGGCTGGGCCGGCGACAAGGTCAACGCCTTCACCGGCGCCGGGCTCACGGCGCGCCAGAAGGAGGCGCAGGACTTCGTGCGCAAGCTGGTCAACTGGCGCAAGAACACGCCGCTGATCCACCAGGGCAAGCTGATGCATTACGGGCCGCAGGAGAACACCTATGTGTACTTCCGCCATGACGGCGCCAGGAAGGTGATGGTGGCCTTGAATGCGAACGGCAAGGAGAAGGTGCTGAAGGCGGAGCGCTTCCGCGAGATGCTGTCTGGGGTGGAAAGCGGGAAGGATGTGTTGACGGGTAAGACCTATTCCTTGAAAGATGAAATCCACCTGCCGGCGAAATCGGTGCTGATCCTCGAGATCTGATCGATCGGCATCCGCTACCAAACCGCCTCGTCCCTCATGAAACCGTCCATCATCGCACTCGCCACCGCGCTGTTCGCGCAATCCACCATCGCCATCGCCGCCGAGGCGCCGCCGCTGAAGTACGACATCTACGTGCGCGGCGCCTTCAACGGCTGGGGCACCGACAACAAGCTGGCCTATGCCGGCAAGGGTGTGTACCAGGCCGATATCCTGGTCAGCCCCGGCTACCATGCCTTCAAGATCGGCAGCAAGGACTGGGCGGCGGAATGGGTGGCCGATCCGGCCGCCAGCGTGGCGGTGACGCTGGGCCAATCGTACGCGCTGGCCACCGAGGCCGGGCCCGAGGACTACCTGTTCAGCAAGCAGACCGCCACCTTCCGCTTCCGCGTCGACGTCGCCAACCCGGCCCGGCCGGTGCTGAGCGTCACCCGCGTGGAAACGCCGGCCCGGGGCCCGGCCAGCGATCCGCACCAGGGCGCGACGGTCAGCGAAACCCTGGCCTTCGCCACCTGGGACGGCAGGCAGGAAAGCGCGCGCTTCTCGGTCAAGGATACACAGGCGCCACTACGCACCTATGCGCATTCGACCACCATGCAGCTGCGCGACCCCGGTCCGCAATACCAGGTCTACCGGGAAGACGCGGCGCTGCCGCGCGTGCGCAGCGGGAACCTGGGCTTCGACGCGCTGTTCGCGCTGGCCGGCCACGAGATGCGCCAGGACTCGGTGCGCGACATCCGCGACGGTAACTACAACGGCAATGCGGCGATCCCCTGCGACTGCTTCGAGACGGGCGAAAAATGGCATTACGTGTGGACGCGCGACCTGTCCTACGCCGTCGACCTGGGCCTGGGCATGCTCGACCCGCAGCGCGCCCGCAATTCGCTCGAATTCAAGCTCTCCGGCTGGCGCGAGGGCGTGCCGAAGGCGCCGCAGGCTGCCAGCATCGGCGGCGGCCTGCAGATCGTGCAGGACACCGGCAGCGGCGGCAGCTGGCCCGTCAGTACCGACCGCGTCACCTGGGCCTTCGCCGCCGAGGAGGTGCTGAACAACCTGCCGCCTGCCGAACGCGCGCCCTTCGCCGCCAAGGCGCTGGAAGCGCTCGTCAACACCATCGAGAACGACCGCATCGCCGCCTTCGACGCCAGGCTCGGCCTGTACGGCGGCGAGGAATCCTTCCTCGACTGGCGCGACCAGAGCTACGCCGCCTGGATCACCGAGGACCTGGCCTCGATGGCCAGCAGCAAGGCGCTGTCGACCAACGTCGGCCACTACAAGGCCTTGACGCTTGCCGCGACGCTGGCGCGCGAACAGGGAGGCAAGGACCGCGCCGCGCGCTACACGGCCTGGGCGCAGGACCTCAAGCGCGCGATCAACCAGCGCCTGTGGCTGGACGACGCCGGCATGTACAGCAGCCTCACGGCCGCTCACTTCGACGGCGCGCCGCTGCGCAAGTTCGACTGGCTGGGCCAGTCGCTGGCCATCGTCACCGGCGTGGCGGACGGCGAACGCGCGCGCCGCATCCTGGCCGCCTACCCGCACGGCCCGATGGGCGCGCCGGTGATCTGGCCGCAGCAGACCGGCATGCCGGTGTACCACAACCGCGCCCTGTGGCCCTTCGTCACCGGCTACGGCCTGCGTGCGGCGATTGCCGGGCGCAACGCCAGCGTGGCCGATGCCGCCTATGCCTCGCTGATGCGCGGCGCCGCGCTCAATGTATCGAACATGGAAAACCTGGAGTGGCTGTCCGGCCAGCCGGTGCTGCTGGACGAAGCCCATCCGGAGCTGATCGGCCCCGTCATCAATTCGCGCCGCCAGCTGTGGTCGGTCGGAGCCTACGTCGGCATGGTGGTGCGTGACGTGTTCGGCGTCTCGACCACGCCGACCGGCATCGCATTGAAACCCTTCGTTACCGCCGGCCTGCGCGGCGGCGTGTTCGCCACCACCGACACGGCCACCCTGTCCAATCTGCGCCTGCAGGGCCGCAGCGTGTCCGTCACCCTGCGCCTGCCGCCGGCCGCCGCCAAGGACGCGCAAGGTTATTACGAGGTCGAACGCATCCTCCTGAACGGCAAGCCGGTCGGGGCCGACATCGCCTGGAACGCGCTGCAGGCCGACAACCGCATCGAGATCGTGCTGGGCAAGCTGGTCGCCGGCGAACAAGGCATCCGCCGCGTCAACGCCAACCCCTACGCGGAAGCGCCATCGGTGTTCGCCCCGCGCGAACCGCGGGTGACGGCGCTTGCGCGCAGCGGCAAGGACAATCTCGTGACCGTCGCCGGCGCCGCGGGCGACAGCGGCGTCACCTACAATGTGTACCGCGACGGCAAGCTGGTCGCGTCAAGACTGCCGGCCGGCGCCTGGCGCGACCGCAAGGCCCCCGCCACCGCCTGCTACGCGGCCGAGGCGCAGTACAGCGCCTCCGGCAACCACAGCCACCACAGCCAGGCGCGCTGCGTCGACGCCGGCGTGACCATCTCCGCCTTCGACGAACGGGTCGCGTCGAACGCCAAACCGGCTGCGCCGAATGCGCGCTTTTCCGAACCGCGCCTGGCCGACTGGGGCCGGCCTGGCGACCGCTTCACGGTGGAGCGGGTACGCGTGCCGCAGGCCGGCGAGTACGCCGTGCAGGTGCGCTACCACAACGGCGCCAACCAGATAAACCTGGGCATCAGCGGTGGCGTAAAATGGCTGGCGCTCGAGGATGCATCGGGACGCATCGTCGCGCAGGGCGTGATCCAGCTGCCGCATGCGCGCATCGACAAGGCCGATACCCCGGCCGTGATGTCGACGCCGCTGGCGGCGCACCTGCAGGCCGGCGTGTCCTACCGCATCCGCATGAGCGACTTCTATAACATGAGCTACCTGCAGAGCAACAGCAGCTTCAGCGCCGCCGGCGGGGTCGAGGGTCCATCGAACCGCTTCGACATCTACGGCGTGCGTTTGCTGCGCACGCGCTGAACGGCGCGGCACGGCGGGTAGCGCAACCGGAACACGACACATGAAGCTGTTTAACCGCTGCCTGGCCGCCGCCGCCTCCTGCCTGCTGCTGGCGGGCGTCGCCCACGCCACTACCGTGCGCGTGCACTACGCGGCCGGCAAGGAAGGCATCCGCATCCGCGCCGACAAGGGCGCCGCCGGCTGGTCCAAGGGCGTCCCCGCAAGCTTGAGCGACGGCCCGCTGAACGTCTGGACCTTCAACTGGCCGGACGAACTGGGCGATGTTTCCATGAAGCCGACACTGGGCGAGGACAAGGTTTCGATCGGCGGCGTCTACAAGCTGGCCGCCGGCGCCACCGTCGACATCTACCCCTTCTTCGGCGCACCCTTCGGCAAGGTAAGCGTTATCAAGGACGTCGAGTCGCCGCAACTGAAGAACAGGCGCGCGCTGCGCATCTACCTCCCTGCCAGCTACGAGGAAAACCAGGCCAAGCGCTATCCGGTGCTGTACATGCAGGACGGCCAGAACCTGTTCGACGCCAGGACCGCCGCCTTCGGCGTCGAATGGCGCGTCGACGAAACCGTCAACCGCCTGGTCGCCACCGGCGCGATGGACGAAGCGATCGTGGTCGGCATCGATTCGACCGCCGAGCGCATCCCCGAATACACGCCCTGCTGCGACCCGAAATACGGCGGCGGCAAGATCGACGCCTACGACAATTTCGTGGTCACCACCGTCAAGCCCTTCATCGACCGCACTTACCGCACCCTGCCCGGCAAGGACAGCACCGCCATCCTCGGCTCCTCGCTCGGCGGCCTGGCGGCCTACGAGATCGCGGTGCGCCATCCGAACGTGTTCTCGAAGGCGGGCGCGATGTCGGGCTCGTTCTGGTGGAACGAGGGCATGGCGATCTCGAAAGCCACCGGCCGCCTGCCGGTCCGGTTCTACCTCGACGCCGGCACCCGCGACGACGGCGCCCAGGACACCCTCAAGATGCGCGACGCCCTGCTTGCGCGCGGCTACCGCGAAGGCGAGGACCTGATGTTCTACAACGCCCAGGGCGCGCGCCACAACGAGGCGGCGTGGGGCGAACGCCTGGACAAGCCGCTGGTGTGGTTCTTCCCCTGGGGCGCGAGCAAGCAATAGCGCCCGCCGGCGTCGGCTACGCCGCGCTATCCGGCCGGGCGCGCCAGCGCAGCTGCAGCGTGGCCGCGTCCGCGTCCGCATCGCTGGCGACGAAGCCGAGCGCCGCATACAGGCGGCGCGCGCCGGCGTTGTCGGCGCGCACCGCCAGCGTCACGTCGCGCCCTTCGCGTGCCGCTTCGCGCTGCACGCGGCGCAGCGTCTCGCCCGCCACGCCGCGCCCGCGCGCCCACGGGATGACGGCGATATCGACCACCCGCACGACGCCCTCCACCACGGCCGTGACCAGCCGGCCCGCCGGCTTGCCATCGCGTTCCAGTACCTGGTAGCGCGCGTCCGGGTAGCTGGCGCGATAGCCCGCCACCTGCATCTGCTGCTGCATCGCGACCAGTGCCCCGATGTAGCGCGGATCGGCGACCAGGGCCAGCAGGTCGGGGCGGGTGGAGCGGTACAGCTCGGCGAAGAAAGCCTGGTCGGCCGCATCGGCGGGACGGATCGTGAGTGGCACGAGGGACATGGCAAGTAATCTGGTGATCGTTAAATGTTGCTCCATAGTATATTGATGCTTGCGACGGTGGCGAAGCTGCGCCACCCATGAAGCCTTTACCGACACAAGGAACACATTGGCAACCCTCATTCCCGCGCTCGGCACCTGCAGCTCGCGGATGACGCCCGGCGAGCGGCGCGTGGCCGCCCGCCTCGAAGACAAGCTGGAAGACGACTACCTGTGCTGGTACGACGTCTCGATCGGCAATCGTACGCAGCATCCGGATTTCGTCGTCTTCCACCCCAGCAGGGGCTTGCTGGTTCTGGAAGTCAAGGACTGGCGCCTGGACACAATCGAACGCATCGACAAGCAAGGCGCGGCCATCGTGACCGGCCAGGGCGTGAAGCAAGTCCAGAATCCGCTCGAGCAGGCGCGCCAGTACATGTTCGCCGTGACCAACAAGCTCGAGCGCGACCCCCTGCTCGTCTGGCCCAGCGGCTCCCTGAAAGGCAGGCCGTTTTTCCCCTACGGCCACGGCGTCGTGCTGACCAATATCACGCGCAAGCAATTCGACAGGACCGATATGGGCGAAGTACTGCCCGCGCACCTCGTGATCTGCCAGGACGAGATGACCGAAGGCGTCGATGCGGAAGGCTTCCAGCAGCGCCTGTGGGCGATGTTCCCCATCAAATTCAAGATGAAATTGTCGCTGCCGCAGATCGACCGTATCCGCTGGCATATGTTCCCGGACGTACGCATCCCGGCACAGCCGGATCCCGTCGACGAGCCGGGGCAAAAGACGGTCGAACTGCCCGACGTCCTGCGCGTGATGGACCTGCAGCAGGAACAACTGGCGCGCAGCCTCGGCGACGGGCACCGGGTTATCCATGGCGTGGCAGGATCGGGAAAAACGCTCATCCTGGGCTACCGTGCCGAACACCTGGCCAGGTCCTGCGAACGGCCGATCCTGGTCGTCTGCTACAACAAGACACTTGCCACCAAGCTGGCCAGTGTGATGGAAGAGAAGGGTTTGCAGGACAAGGTGCACGTCTCGACCTTCCACGCCTGGTGCGTCAGGCAACTCGACGCCTATCACGTGGGCAAGCCGGTCAATGACGGCAACGCGAACGCCTTCTTCGAAGCCTGCGTCGAGCGGGTGATCCGTTCGGTCGACCAGCAACTGATCCCCGCCGCACAATATGATGCGGTGCTGATCGACGAAGGGCACGACTTCAAGCCGGAATGGTTCAAGCTCATCGTCCAGATGGTCCACCCTGATGCGAATTCACTGCTGGTGCTGTACGACGACGCCCAATCGATCTATGGCGGCCAGAAGAAATCCAGGTTCGCCTTTTCCAGCGTCGGCATCCAGGCCAGGGGGCGCACCACCATCCTCAAGCTCAACTACCGCAATACCGCGGAAATCCTCGCCGTGGCGCGCGCCTTCGCCGACGATCTGCTGTCGCCGGCGGATGCGGAAGAGGACCAGGCGCCGACCGTACTGCCGATGAGCGCCGGGCGCCGCGGTCCCAAACCCTTGCTCGTCACCTTGCCGACGCTGCGCGACGAAGCCGCCTTCCTGGCGGACCGTCTGGGCGAGGCCCACCGGACGGGAATGGCGTGGAGAGACATGGCGGTGATCTACCGGCGCTACGGCATTGGGCAGAAACTGGTCGACGCCCTGGCGCGCAAGGGCATTCCCTTCCAGTGGCAACAAGATAAAAAGCACAGCTATTCACCGTCGCACGACAGCATCAAGCTGATCACCATGCACAGCAGCAAAGGACTGGAATTCCCGCTGGTGTGCATCCCTGGCATCGGCTCGGCCCTGAACGACGACGAACTCGAGGACGAAGCGCGCCTGCTATACGTGGCGATGACGCGGGCCACCGACGAACTGCTCATGACGCATAGCGACACCTCGCCCTTGTCGGAGAAAATGCGCGGCGCGATGGGCGTCCTGCAAGCGATCTGAACGCCGTCCTTACCCGATCCCGATACTGTACAGATTGGTCCCCGCATCCCCTGCGTCCAACCGCATCACGCGCTCGAAGCCGAAGCCCAGCTTGCGCAGCAGGCAGTTGGAGGCGAGGTTGCCGGGCGTGGTGATGGCCAGCAGGCGCGTCATGCCGAGCTCGCGCGCATGCTGCAGTACCGCGCAGGCGGATTCGTAGGCGAAGCCGCGGCCGCGCCAGGCTTCCAGGAAGGCGTAGCCGAGGTCGACGCCATCCAGGGTGTCGCGCTTGATCAGGCCGCACATGCCGACCGCTTCGTCATTGTCCTTCAGTTCGACCACGTACAGCGAATGGCCGCGCGCGCGCTGCATCGCCCCCGGCCCGTCCACCAGCGCCCTGGCCGCGTCCGCGAGATTGCGGATGCCGCGGTCGCCGATGTGTTCGATGAAACCCGGGTCGTTCACCAGCGCCAGGTAGAAGGCGGCGTCGCCGGGGACGGCGGTGCGCAGGCGCAGGCGCGCGGTGTCGGCGACGATCATCTCAAGCTTCTGCCGGCGGCTCCCAGCCGGTCGGGTCCTGCAGCAGGCGGTACATCACGTAGGCGTCGACATAGCCCAGGCGGCGGTGGCGGTAGGCCTTGGGCAGGGTGCCGACGATCGAGAAGCCGAGCCGCTTCCACAGGTGGATGGCGGCGTTGTTGGTGCTGACCACGTAGTTGAACTGCATCGCCAGGAAACCCTGGCGGCGCGCTTCCGCCAGGCTGTGCTCGCCGAGCATGCGCCCTACCCCGACCCCGCGCGCGTTCGGGCTGACCATGAAGGAGGCGTTGGCCACGTGGCCGCCGCGCCCGACCTGGTTGGGCTGCAGCTTGTACATGCCCAGTATCCGTTCTTGCCCTCTCACCGCCACGAAGCTGCTGGCGGCGCTGCCGAACCAGTAGTCCCAGCATTCGTCGCGGCTGGTCCCCGGCCCATGGGCATAAGTCTCACCTTCCGCGACATGGGTCTGGAAGATGCTGCACATGGCGTTGAAATCGTTTTCGGTCGCCGCGCGGATCTGGATATCGTTCACTGATGAGCCTGCTCGATGGTTCGAAAGGGCAAAATTCTAACACCGCCTTTTGTCTGTACGCCTGGCCGGGAAGGCGGTCTTCCCAGAAAATTTATGCGAAATAAAGGCAGGAAAGAAAGAATTCCTGGTGTCATGTCACAGGCCGGTGCAGCCGGAAATCGACCGTGTCCGGGCGCGTCGGCAGGCGCAGCGAGGCGCGTGCCGGCGGCGCCTCGCTGATCACCTGGCCGCGCCGCAGCACCATGCGGCGCGCGGCGCGCAAGCGGATCGCCTCGACCGGATCGCCGGCGTCGAGCCAGACCAGGTCGGCCTTGCAGCCCGGCGCCACGCCATGGCCTTGCAGGCCCAGGATGCGTGCCGGCGCACTGGTGACGGCCTCGAAGCACTGGCGCATCGCGGCCTGGCCAGTCATCTGGGCCACGTGCAGGCCCATGTGCGCCACTTCCAGCATGTCGCCCGAGCCGAGGCCGTACCACGGGTCCATCACGCAGTCGTGGCCGAAGGCGACCGTCACGCCGGCCGCCAGCAGCTCGGGCACACGGGTCATGCCGCGTCGTTTCGGATAGCTGTCGTGGCGTCCCTGCAGGGTGATGTTGATGAGCGGGTTGGCGATCGCCGCCACGCCCGACTCGGCGATCAGGGGCAGCAGCTTGCTGACATAATAATTGTCCATCGAATGCATCGAGGTCAGGTGCGAGCCGGTCACCCTTCCCTGCAGGCCCAGGCGCAGGGTTTCCGCGGCCAGGGTCTCGATGTGGCGCGACAGCGGGTCGTCGCTCTCGTCGCAATGCATGTCGACCATCAGGCCCTGGTCGGCCGCGTACTCGCACAGCAGGCGCACCGATTCGGCGCCTTGCGCCATGGTGCGCTCGAAGTGCGGGATGCCGCCGACCACGTCCACGCCCATGGTGATCGCGCGTTTCAGGTTGTCGAAGGCGCCGGGGCTGCGCAGCAGTCCGTCCTGCGGGAAGGCCACCAGCTGCATGTCGATATACGGGGCGACGCGGCGCTTGACTTCCAGCAGCGCTTCCACCGCCAGCAGGCGCTCGTCGCAGATGTCGACGTGGGTGCGGATCGCCAGCAGGCCGCGCGCCGCCGCCCAGTCGCAATACCGCAGCGCGCGTTCCACCAGCGCGTCCTGGGCCAGTTGCGGCTTGAGTTCTCCCCATAGCGCGATCCCTTCGAGCAGGGTGCCGGAGGCGTTCACGCGCGGCAGGCCGTAGCTGAGGGTGGCGTCCATGTGGAAGTGGGCGTCGACGAAGGGCGCCGTCACCAGGTCGCCGCCGGCGTCGATCTCGCGCGCGCCGCGGGCGGGCAGCTCGGGCTCGACCGCGGCGATGGTCTCGCCCTCGATGCCGATGTCGACGCGGCGGCCGTCGGCCAGGGTGGCGTTGCGGATGACCAGGTCCATGCGCTGCTCCTTTTCCATACGATGCGTCGATTGTAGCTGGAATGATACCGATATCGCTTTGTCAATGATATACATCAATGTTTTATGCTGCGCCGCAAGATTTCCAAGCTTTAACAACATAGAATCTTCTTTTCAAGCCAAATGAACACCATTAGACTTACACTTATTGCAGTGCGTCATAAGAGGGCGCCGTAAAACCCGCAATAGTTTGCTGCTCGCGAAGCGGCATGCATGCGGCGTGTTCGACGTTTCTTCACTCGAATGGTTAACCTGAAAGACAAGGAACTCAGATGACTTCACTTTCCGAACAGCTGTCCGCTGTCCGCAAGTCCCAATGGGAAGCCCAGCTCGACGCCTTGAATGCGCTGAGCAGCCGCGCCCTCGACAATGCCGGACAACTGGTGGCGCTGAACATGAAAACCTCGCGCGCATCGATGGAACAGGCGGCCGGCGCGTTCAAGCAGATCCTCGAGGTACGCGAACCGCGCGACCTGTTCGCCGTGGGCGCCGCCGCCCAGAGCCAGTGGCAGCAACTGTTTTCCTATGGCCGCGAACTGCTGGGCATCGCCAGCGGCGCCCAGGCCTATGGCTGGAACATCCTGCCGGCGGTGGCGCCGCTGCAGCGCCTTGCAGTGCCTGCCGCCAGGCTGGCGGCCCCGGTCGAACAGCTGGTGGAACAGGCAAGCATCGCCAGTGCCGCAGCCAGCACCGTAGCGGAGGAAATCAGCGCGGCCGCCGCCGACACCCGGGAAGCGCTGGCCGAGGCCACGCTGTACGCCGCCGGCGAAGCGACCAGGCCGCAGGAACAGCCCGAAGCGCCGGCACCGGCAGTGACCGAACTGGAAGCCGAGAAGACCGGCGCCGCGCCGTCTGAAGCACCGGCCAAGGCACCAGCCGGCGAAGGCGGCGAAGACGCCGCACAGGCGCCCTCCGGCACCAGCGCTGCTGCGCCGGCCGTCGTCGTCGCCGCAATGCCCGATGCCGACGCCGCGATCGAGACCGCCATCGCCGACGACGTCCCGCCGGCCCTCGCCAAGCCGATGGCGCGCGCCCTGAACGAAGTCGCGCCCAAGCCGGCCGCGGTCGAACACCCGCTCGCCGCGACCCTGCCGCTCGGCACTCGCGGTCACGTCGAACTGCCGGTGGTGGCGCCGCTTGAACGCGCTGCACCGCAACAGGCACCGGCACGCGAAGCCAGGTCGGCGCGCGCTTCGCGCAAGAAGTGAGCGCCAGGAAGTGAACGCGACGACGCTTGCCTGGCGTTATCAAGCCTGCAAGCGGCGTGCAAAGGTAGTACATTAGCGGGCCTCGGCCCGCCCACTTCGGATGTCACTCCAGCGGGCTGCGGCCCGCTTTTTCTTTTTCGGCATGGCCACGCCTGCCGACATGACAAGAACAGGACAATCCATGGGTTTGGCAAGCCTGATCGGCGGCTTCGTGCGCCGCCATTGGCGCTCTTATATCTCGTCGGCTTTCATGCTGGCCGGCGTGGCCGTGTGTACCGTGCTCATTCCGCGCAAGGTCGGCATCCTGATCGACGGCCTGGCCGCGCACCGCCTGAGCCAGCACGACATGGTCGTCGGCATCCTCGAACTGCTCGGCCTCGGCCTGGCCATCTACGGCCTGCGCGTGGCCTGGCGCCTGCGCCTGTATTCGGCCTCCTACCGCCTCGGGGTCGAGCTGCGCACCCAGCTCTATGGGCGCCTGGCGGCCCAGGGGCCGGCCTTCTTCCAGTACCAGCGCACCGGCGACCTGATGGCGCTCGGCACCAACGACATCGACGCCATCGAGCAGGCCGCGGGCGAGGCGCTGCTGGCCGGCTTCGACGGCTCGCTCACGCTCATCATGGTGCTGGGTATCATGTTCCTCGGCGTCGACTGGCGCCTGACCACCATCGCCCTGCTGCCCTTCCCCTTGATGGCGCTGGCGTTCTGGTACATATCGGGCCACATCCACAAGGCGGAAACCGATTCGCTCACGCGCTTTTCGGCGCTCAACGACCACGTGCAGGAAACCCTGTCCGGCGTGCGCACCCTGCGCGCGCTCGGCCTGGAAGCGCGCAGCGCGCAGCAGTTCTCGGTACTGGCCGGACGCGCCGCCGACGCCAGCCTGTCCGCGCAAAAATGGGAAGCCGCCTACGAGCCGGCGGTCGGCCTGACCCTGACCGCCGCCACCGCCCTGACCCTGGGCCTGGGCGGCTGGCTGGTGTGGCAGAACCAGATCACGATCGGCGCGCTGACCAGCTTCAGCATGTACCTCGGCCAGCTGATCTGGCCGATGTTCGCGGCCGGCTGGGTGCTGTCGCTGATCGAACGCGGACGCGCCGCGCTGGCGCGCCTGCAGCCGATGCTCGCTGCGCCGCTGACCGTCGACGACCACGGCACCGTCGATAAGCTGGCCGGCGGCGTGCTGGCGCTGGAGCAGGTGAGCTTCACCTACGGCGCCCACGATCCGACCCGCGATAATCAGGAAAAAAGCGAAGAACGGCGCCTGCGCCAGCGCCCCGCCCTCGACGACGTGTCGCTGCGCCTGGAACCGGGCAAGACCCTGGGCCTGGTCGGCGCCACCGGGGCCGGCAAGTCGACCCTGCTGCGGGTGCTGCTGCGCCAGGCCACGCCGCAGCGGGGCCGGGTGAGCTGGGGCGGGCATGCGCTCGACGAATATACCCTGGCCACCCTGCGCGCCGGCATCAGCTGGGTGCCGCAGGAATCCTTTTTGTTCTCGGCCTCGATCGCCGAGAACATCGCGCTGGGCCGCCCGGGCGCCTCGCGCGCCGAGATCGAGCACGCGGCCACGATGGCGGCGATCCACGACGACATCCTGCGCTTCCCGCAGGGCTACGACACCCCGGTCGGCGAAAAAGGCATCACCCTGTCGGGCGGCCAGCGCCAGCGCGTGGCGATCGCGCGTTCGCTGCTGGCCTCCAGCAGCCTGCTGCTGCTCGACGACGCCCTGTCGGCGGTCGATACCGGCACCGAGACGCGCATCCTCGAGCACCTCGACGAGCTGCGCCAGGCGCGTCCGGAACTGTCGGCCATCATCGCCAGCCACCGGCTGTCGGCCGTGGTGAAGGCCGACCTGATCGTGGTGCTGCGCGACGGCCGCATCGTCGAACGGGGCAACCACGAACAACTGCTCGCGCTGGACGGCTGGTATGCCGGCCAGTGGCGCTACCAACAACTGGAGGCCAGCCTCGATGCCGTCTAGCACCCCCGCCAAGCAGAGCGTCAGCGGCGCCCAGGCGCGCCAGGCCGCCGGCCTGCTGCGCCGCGCCGCCCATCCCGACCGCGCCCACCTCGGCTGGGCCACGGTCTGGCTGATACTGGCCGCCGCGCTCGAAGTGGCCGGCCCGCTGCTGGGCAAGAAGCTGATCGACGACCACCTGCTGCCGCGCCACCTCGACTGGACCGCCATGGGCCTGCTGCTGGGCGGCCTGCTGCTGACCGGCTGGGCCGCGTCCTGGCTGCGCTTCCTGCAGCTGGTGCGCCTGTCCGGCCTGGCGATGCGCTCGGTGCAGCGCCTGCGCGAATGGGTCTACGGCCATGTGCTGCGCCTGCCGATGGCCTTCTTCGACAAGGCCATCACCGGCCAGCTGGTCAGCCGCGTCACCAACGACACCGAGGCGGTCAAGAACCTGTACATCCAGGTGCTGTTCGTGATCCTCGACAGCAGCATCGTGCTGGTCGGCACCTCGATCGCGATGGCCTGGCTGGACTGGCGCCTGATGCTGATCGTGCTGGCCCTGGTGCCGGCGGTGCTGGGCATCGTCTGGCTGTACCAGCGCCTGTCGGCGCCGGCCGTCACGCGCGCGCGCGCCCTGCGCAGCGACATCAACGGCCAGATGGCCGAATCGATCGGCGGCATGAGCGTGCTGCAGGCGAACAATGCCCAGCACCGCTTCGGCCAGCGCTTCGCCGGCACCAACGAACAGCACTACACCGCGCGCGTGGCCGAACTGCGCGCCAACGCCTTCCTGCTGCGCCCCGCGCTCGACTTCCTCAACGTGGTGCTGCTGGCGGTGGTGATCTTCAGCTTCGGCCAGCGCAGCATGAACGCGGTCGAGGTCGGGGTGCTGTACGCCTTCATCAGCTATATCGCGCGGGTGGTCGAACCGCTGATCCAGATTACGATGCAGTTCTCCGGCCTGCAGCAGGCGGTGGTGGCGACCGCGCGCGTGGCCGCCCTGCTCGACGAGGCCGGTGCGCCCGAGCACGCGAACCCGGGCGCCGCCAGCGCGCGCCCGGCCATTCCGGCCGACGAGCCGGCGGTGAAGGTGCGCGGCCTCGAATTCGCCTACGTCCCCGGCCAGACCGTGCTGCACGAACTGTCGCTGGACATCCCGCAGGGCGCCTTCTTCGGCATCGTCGGCCACACCGGCAGCGGCAAGTCGACCTTCCTGTCGCTGCTGCTGCGCTACTACACCTTCGACAGCGACGGCAACCGCGGCGCGATCACCCTGTTCGGCGAGCCGCTCGCCGGCATCGACAACGCGCGCTTCCGCGCCGAGGTCGGGCTGGTGCCGCAGGATCCCTTCCTGCTGGCGGCGTCGGCGCGCGAGAACATCGACATGGGGCGCGGCCTGGCACACGACACCATCGAGGCGGCGGCGCGCGCGGCCCATGCCCACGACTTCATCGCGGCGCTGGAAGACGGCTACGACACGCCGCTGGGCGAAGGCGGCTCGCGCCTCTCGTCCGGCCAGAAGCAGTTGATCGCGATCGCGCGGGCGCTGGCCGGCCAGCCGCGCATCCTGCTGCTGGACGAAGCCACCTCGCGCATCGATAGCCAGACCGAGCAGATCGTCCAGCAGGCGCTCGACGAACTGCGCGGCCGCATCACCATCGTCGCCATCGCGCACCGCCTGTCGACCATCCGCGACGCCGACCGCATCGTGGTGCTGAACCACGGCCGCATCAGCGAAGCCGGCAACCACGAGGAACTGATGCGCATCGAGGGCGGGCTGTACCAGCGTTTGTACCTGTTGCAGCAGCTCGCCGTATGATCCGGTGGACTTGCAAGGATGACAAGCTTGCAGGCTATGTTGTATGTACGGTGAATCTTTCTGACACGGAAGTGTGTCTTTTACGCATATCAATGAAAAATTTGATCTTGCCCATTAGCAAGCGTCCTATAATGATTTCTTGACGACCCCTTTTTTTGGGGTCGCTTCATTCCCTGGGGAGCTATGTTGGCAGGCCTGAACCGCGCATTGCAGCACCGGAGCAGCAGCGTGCTGCTGGCCGCGCTTTTGCTGGCGCCGGCGAGCGTGTTCGCCCAGGACGCCGCCCCCGTCATTCCGCTCGATCCCGTCACGCAGATCGAGGAAGTGATTCGCGTCACCCCGCAGCGCGCCGTGCCGCTGCTGCAAAAGCTCGATGCCGAAACCCGCGCCGCCGGACCGGCCGAGCGCGCGCGCTACCTGATCCTGGCCTGCGACCAACACCACCGCCTCGGCGAACACGTCGCCTCGGCCACGCTGTGCGAACAGGCGCTGCAGCTCGCGCGCCAGGCGCGCAACAAGGACCTCATCGCGCGCGCCATGCTGTCCAAGGCCTATGCCCTGTTCAGCCTGGAAGAAACCGAGCGCTCGCACCAGCTGATCTGGGAAGCGGAAACGCTCAGCACCGGCAGCGCCGACGCCGGCCTGCGCGTAAACGCGCTGATCTCCTCGGGCGAAGCCTTCGGCGAGGACGGCAACCTGCCGATGGCCCAGGTCAAGACCCAGGCCGCCGTCACGCTGGCGCGCCAGTCCGGTCAGCCGCTGCTGCTCGTCATCTCCCTCAAGGCGCTGGCCTACCAGTACTACCTGATCCGCGAATACGACAAGGGTTTCGAGGCGATCGAGGAAGGCGAAGCCATCGCCGAGGCGATGAACTGGCCGGGCCGGCTCGCGCTCCTCAAGAAGATCGAATACTTCCTGACCGTCGGCGCCGAGCAGCTGCCGCGCGGCGTCAAGGCGCTGCAGTCGGCGCTGGCGCTGGAGCGCCAGATCGGCGCCGCCGAGACCGTGCCGTCGACCCTGGTCAACCTGTCCGACGCCCACCTATTGCAGCGCAAGTACACCGAGGCCCTGCCCTACGCCCAGCAGGCGCTGAAGGAATCGCTGGCCGTGCACAACGACTCCTACGCCGCCACGGCGCGCATCAACATCGGCCACGCCTACCTGGGCATGGGGCGCCTGGCCGAGGGCAAGAAATTCATCGACGAGGGCATCGCCTGGTTCGTCAAGGCCGAGCGCAAGCCGGACCTGCAGAGCGTGCTGGTCGAATACGGCGACGCGCTCGAACGCGCCGGCGATTTCCCGGGCGCGCTGGCCGCTTACCACCGCGAACGCAAGCTCTCCGACGAACTGTTCGAGAAGCGCCGCCAGAAAGCGGTGATGGAACTGCAGGAAAAGTACGAGGCCGACAAGCGCCAGCGCCAGATCCAGCTGCTGCGCCAGGAAAACCAGGTCAAGTCGACCGAGATCGACAACCGCCGCCTGCAGCAGCGCATCTGGTGGCTGCTGGCGCTGGTGTTCGCGCTGGCCGCGGTGATCGTCGGCACCCTGTACCGCAAGGTGCGCCATGCCAACGCCCAGCTCGAGGAAAAGAACCTGGAGCTCAAGCAGCAGAGCGCGCGCGACCCGCTGACGGCGCTGTACAACCGCCGCCACTTCCAGGAATTCATGCGCGGCTACGAGGAGATCGAGCGGCGCAATGTCGGCACGCCGGCCGGCGACATGGTCAGCGCCATGTTCCTGCTCGACGTCGACCACTTCAAGCACGTCAACGATACCTACGGCCACGGCGCCGGCGACGCGGTGCTGCGCGAGATCGCGGCGGCGCTGCGCGAGATCCTGCGCGAGACCGACATGATCGTGCGCTGGGGCGGCGAGGAATTCCTGGCCTTCCTGCCCGCGGTCCGGCGCGACAGCCTGGACGAGGTGGCGCGCCGCCTGCTCACCGGCATCCCGGCGCGCACCATCCACTACCAGGGCATTCCGCTGTCGGTGAACGTATCGATCGGCTTCGCGCCCTTCCCGCTGGCGCCGGGCGCGGCCAGCGTGTCGTGGGAGCGCGCGGTGAACATCGTGGACATGGCGCTGTACCTGGCCAAGGGCCACGGCCGCAACCGCGCCTATGGCGTGCGCGGCCTGTCCTGCCTGGACGCGGCCGCGATGGATGAAGTCGAGCAGGATATCGAGCAGGCCTGGCGCGACGGGCGGATCGACCTGGCGATCGTGCAGGGGACGCCGCCGGAACTGCGCATGGCGTCCTGAGCTACCGCTTCGCCTGGCAAGCCGGTACGTCAATCCTGCGAAGGCAGGTAAATGTAAAGGGATTGGGCCCCTGCCTGCGCAGGGGCGACGGTTTTTAGTGTGGCGGACTTGCTAGTGCGCCGCTTGCTGGATCTTTTCTCCCGCTTCTTCCACCTTTTCGCCGACCTTCTGCGTGGCGCGGTCCAGGTTGCGGCTGGCCTCGAGCGTCGCCTCCTGCGCCTGTTCGCGCGCCCGTTCGGCCGCGGCGTCGGCCCTGGCGACCTGTTCCCCGACCTTGTCCCTGACCCTGGCGCCGGCGTCGTCGACCGCCGCGGCGGCCTTGCTGCCGGCGTCGTCCACCGCCTTGCCGGCGCGCTGGACCGGACCCATGCCTTCGTCCCGCGGACTGCAGGCTGCCAGCAGGGCGGCAAGCAGCAGGGAAACCGTGATTGATGTGCGCATCATGCCGTCTTCTCCTTTGTTGTCAAATATACACCCCAACGGGAGGAGACGGCGTCAGGCAGGCGTCAATCGTGTCGGGAGTTGGCGGCCACTTTCAGTGCAGCCGGCTGTGGCTGAGGCTGTTGCTGTTGCTGCGGCTCCGATTCGATCAGGAACTGCACTTCCACCCGGCGGTTTTTCGAATCGGCCGGATCGATGCCCGGCAAGGGGCGTGAATCGCCGTAGCCGGCCACCACGACGCGGCGCGCCACGCCGAGATCGAGCTTGCCGATCAGGGCCTTGCGCGCTTCCCTGGCGCGCGCCGCCGACAAAGTGAAATTGTCGTCGTAGACGGTGCAGTAGCGCTGCTGGTCGATGACCGCGTGGCCGACGCCGATATTGTCGGTATAGCCCTCGACCAGGATATGCGCGGTCGGGTTGTCGGTCAGGAAGCGGGCAATCCGCGCCTGCACCCCGGCCACGGCGGTCTTCACCTCGGGCTTGAGGCATGCGCTGCCGCGTTCGAACACGCCATCGCGCAGGATCAGGCGGTTGGTGCGCGCGTCGAAGTCCATCAGCGCGCCGGCGTCGCGCTTGCCGATCATTTCACTCAGGGCTTCGGTGACCTTGGCCACGGCCGCGCCCTTGGTGCCGGTGGCCTTGGCCAGCTCTTCGTGGTGGCGCAGCTCGCTCACGCTCTTTTGCAGTACGGCCACCACCAGCAGCAGCATCACCACCGCCATCACGCCGGCCATCAGGTCGGAGATGGCTACCCATTCGCTTGGTTTGTCTTTCATGGGACGGTCCGGATCAGCTCAGGTCAGCGGCAGCAACAGGCGCTTCGGCAGCGGCGGCTGCGGGAGCGGGGGTTGTCTGCCTGTCGGCCTGCACCAGGCGCAGCAGCTCGACGGCGGCCCGCTGCACCTCGACGATCTCGGGCAGGGGGCGCAGCGCGGCGACCAGCGCCTTCTGCTCGGCCAGCAGGCCTTGCAGCGGCTGCAGGGTGTCCGGCAGGCGTTGCAGCTCGGCGCCGCTGGCGCGCAGCGCGGCGACCGTCTGCTCCATATTGTCCGACGCTTTCCGCGACGCTTCCGCCACCTTCTTCATCTGCAGGTTCGAGCTGCCGATCGATTCGAGTCCTTCGGTGATTGAACTGGTCATGGCGTTCACGATGCCGGTGGTCTCGGCGATGTTCGCACTCAGGGCGTCGCTCGATGTGGTGAAGGCACGCGAGGCCTTTTCCTGGATCTCCAGCGAGCGCGAAATCGAGGTCTTGACCTCGTTCATGGTGTCCTTGGTGTCGGCCGACAGTTCGCCCAGCGCCGTCGAGATCTCGCGCGTCGCCGCACCCAGCTGCGCACTGCCGCGCTCCAGGGTGTCAGCGGCCTGCGCGCTCATGTCGCCGATGGCCTTGCCCAGGTCCAGGCGCACCTTGTCGAGCACCTCGGTGAACTGGCTTTCGAAGCTGCGGATTGCGCCAACCAGCTGCTCCGCGCCGGCGCCGACCTTGTCCGCGCCCCCCGCCATGCGCTGCGCCGCTTCGCCCATGCCCGCCACCACGCTGTGCGTACCTTGCGTGAATTCGACCATGGCGGCGCGGGTGGCCTGGGTATCGGCCTGCATCTTTTCGAGCTCGCCGCGTACACCGTCGGTGCCCTGCTCGAGCCGCGCGAGCTGCTGCAGGTTCTGCAGCTGCAGCGCTTCGCTGTTGCGCACCAGGGCCTGGGTCTGGCGCCCGATCCCATCGACGATGCTGCCCGCGGCCTGGCCGATGCCGGCATCCAGTTTAAGCAGGTGTTGCAGGGTTTGCTGTTGCAGGACTTCGTGGCCCTTGACGATGCCGGCCGAGGCGCGCACGATCGTGGCGAACAGCGCTTCCTGCCTGGCTTCGTCGGCGGCGGACTGCGACTGCTTGCGCTGCACCAGCTCGGTCTTGACCTTGCCGATCACCCAGGCCAGGCGCTTTTCCTCGAAGCGGGTGACTTCGCTCCAGATCTTCAGCAGCACGAAGCCGAGGATGCCCCAGGTCGAGGTCTTGAACTTGGTGCCCAGGCCCTGCAGCAGGCCGAGCAGGTTCTGCATGCTGTCGGCCGCCGCGCCCGCGCTCATCAGGTCGGCCTGGCCCAGGATGCTCGATGCGTGGTTCAACGCCAGTCCCAGCCCCAGGAAGGTGCCCAGCAAGCCAACCACCAGCAGCATGCCCGGCATGATCTCGGCCAGCTTTTCCGGCGCCGTCGCCACCGCATGCCACAAGTCGGTCACGCTGCCGTGTTCAATGTCGAGGTCGTCGCTCGGATCGTCGGGCGTGCCGCGGTTCCACTTCTGTTCCCACAAGGCCGGCCGCGCGCTGCGGTGCGCGCTGACGACGGTAAAGCCGACCATGAACAGGATGACGGCAAAGAAGACCAGCTGCAGGCTGTCGCTGAACTGCGGCAGCAGGAAACTCAGGATTTCGTTCGGGTTCATACGCTCATTTCCATGATGTCTTTCATGCGGTTCTTGGCGTCCTTGCGGAAGGCGTTCGCAAAGTCGGTGATCAGGGCGCGCGACTCGGCATCGAGTTCGGCGAACGGGGTATTGTGCTCGGCGCAGTCGATCAGCAGCTTGCCGACCACCGGACCATCATCGAGCAGGAAGCCGCGATCCTCTTCCTCGAGCTGTTCGGGGGTCTTTTCCAGCACCTGCAGGAAGCCCTCGGCGGCGCCGACATAGCGCTGCAGGTCGCGCTGGTTCTGCGCCAGCGCGTCGAGATCCAGCTTGGCCTTGGGCACCTGGGTTTCCAGCCTGGCCAGCATGGCGGCTTCCTCGGCCGACAGCTCGCCCTGGATCTGCTTGGCCAGGGTCAGGTTTTTCAGCAGCATGCTGTCCTTCGCATGGCTGCGGTTATCCTGTTCCCACTGCTTTTCCAGCAAGTCGGCCCGCTTGGCCCAGGAGGCCACCAGCTCTTCGAACACGAAGGGCGCCAGCGCCTTGCCGTGACGCTCGACCAGCAGGCGGTCGAGACGCGCCGCGGCCTGCTTGCCGAGTTCCGGCCGGTCCTTGATCAGGTCGGAGGCGATCCGCACCAGGAACAGGTCGTCGGCGCTCAGCTCGTCCACGCTCTGCGCGCTGCGGAATTTTTTATCCGCCATGTTCAGCAGCTTCTGGGTGGCGCGCAGGCGCAGGTAGTGTTCGAAGTTGGCCGGTTCGGCCGCGATGGCCCTGGCCATGTCGGCCTTGGCGATCTCGAAGTCGTTGATGGCGGCGGCCAGTTCGAGCTGGTGGCGCTGCTCCTCGGGCACCACTTCGCGTTCGGCGAAGCGGAAGGTTTCCTGGTGGCGCCGCGCCTGTTCGAGCTCGTCTTCGGCGAGCACCTCGGCTCCCTGCTCCTGTTCCTTGTCCTGGCGCTTGCGGCCGTCCTGCCAACGCTTGGCCAGGTCGATGGCCCACTTGATGGCCTGGTCCACCTTCTTCGCGATCGGCGAATTCTCGAACGCGGTCAGGGCGCCGATGCCCTGGTCGAGCATGGCGAACGCCGCGCGCAGCCAGGGAATCGGCACCGTCGCCGCCGCCACCTTCAGGACGCCCCGGATCTGGTCGACAAACGGCTTGACCGCCTTCCAGACGCTCTTGACGTTGTCGACGAAGGCTTCGGCCTTCTCGGCCATCCAGCCGACGGCCTGGCCCGCCCATTCCTTCGCGGTATCCCAAGCCGAGCTGACCGCGCTCCCGACCGACCTTGCGATGCTGCCTACCGTGCTCCAAAAGCCCATGGTGTGTCCCTTTTGTGTATTCGATGGAAAAAATCAGTCCGACAAACCCAGCAGCCGGCGTCCTGCTTCCGCGCCGGCGTCGTTGCTGGCGGACTCGCGCCGCCCCTTGCCGACGTTGCGGTTCGCGGCGCGCACATCGCCGATGGCGGTGTCAAGGTGGCTCCAGCACACCACCGGCGCGGCCGGCGATTCGACGATCGCGCGCGGGAAGGCGGTGCGCAGCACGGTGCGGATCTCGCGGCCCGACAGACCTTCCGACGCCTCCGCGCAGCGCTCGATCAGCAGTGCGCGCTCTTCCGCCAGCGGCACGCCCGGCACCAGCATGCGCTGCCACAGGCGGCGCCGGCAATCGAGGTCGGGCAGCTTGAATTCGATGTGGTAGCGGATCCGGCTGACGAAGGCGCTGTCGTAGTTCTTGGCAAAATTGGTCGCGAATACCACCACGCCTTCGAAGCGTTCCAGTTCGATCAGCAGGGTCGAACGCATGGCGTTGATCTCGTTGTCGATGCCCTGCGTGACCGAGGACAGGCGCGCGCCGAGCAGGGTATCGGCCTCGTCGAAGAACAGGACGGCGCCTTCGGCCGCGGCATGGGTGAAGGCGGCGGCGATGTTCTTGGCGGTGTCGCCGACGTATTTGCTTTCGAGTTCGGCAATCCCGATGTGCAGGTAGGGCCGCCTGAGCGTGCCCGCGAGGGCTTCGGCGGCCAGCGTCTTGCCGGTGCCCGGCGGCCCGTACAGATTCAGGATCATGTTGCGGCCGGTCGGATCGACCGCCCCGAAACCCCAGTCGGTATAGATCGTCTTGTGATGGCGCATGGCGCCGATTGCTTCCTCGAACATGCGGCGGGTGTCGCTCGAGAGGACGATATCGTCCTCCAGCGTGATGCGCGCCTTGCGCAGCTCGTAGGGCGGCGGCTTGGGCGTTTCCTGTTGCGGGGTATCGTGGTTCATGCGGGGTCCAAGTGAACAAGGGCGGAACAAGGGCGCGGCCGACGGCCTGACGCCGGGCGGGATCAATGGCGTGCGGTTCGCTCCAGGATGTCCATGAAGCGCGACTTCCAGTCGAAATGGCAGAAATTTCCTTGGATGAGGTCGCTGCAATCGATGTTCACGATGCGCTCGTGCGCGAGGCGGATAGGCGCATGGCCGGCGGGCTGACTCAGGCCGGCGTTGACGCCGCGGTAGACCAGGCCCAGCACGCGGTCCTTGCTGGAGTGGCAATTGAAGATCTTGCCGGCGACGGCGCCCGCCGCCCTGCCCCAGCAGGCATCGTCCTTGCCGCCGCCGCCCACCGCGGCGCCCAGCAGGTAGGCATTGTCGATGCGCGGTTGTGCCTCTTGCGCCAGTTCCTGGAGGGCGTAATGGATGACGCGGCCGCCGAGGGAATGGCCGGCCAGTGTGAAGGTCCAGCCAGGGGTGCGCCGGATCGCCTGAGCCAGCAGCTTGCCGCTGCGCTCGGCGTGATGCATCGCTCCATGGAAAGCGAAGGCCAGTCCGGCATCGAGCGCGCCAATGCCGCCGATAGCGGCCGGCTTGCCCAGGCTGCACAAGGCATCCTTTGAATAGACCAGCGGATCGCGGCAGGCTTCCCAATCCAGGTGGTACCAGGCGGCGTGGCCGAAACGGGATTCCAGGGTGCCGCCCCAGTCCGCGGTATCGGTCTCGCCCTTCGACCAGAAGCCGTTGACGACGATCACGGCATGCCGTTTCCCCGGCCGCAGCTTGCGGATGTTGAAACGCGGCGGCTCGGACAGCAGGCGGCCAGGAAGTGCGATGACGGCGGCAGGCACCGGCGCCAGGGTCCTGGCCAGGAATTCCGCCATAGCCTTGAGGCCACCGGCTCGCGCGGCAGGGCAAAAATCGCTGATATCGTCCAGCAGGGCCGTCAAATGATCGTCACGCTTCATGCAAGGCAGATAAAAATTTCACTGGGGAAATTTTAATGCATACCTGGGCAATGCCGATATAAATCTGACAGTATTGCAGCTTACTGAATCAAAAAACCAACAAAGTCTCGGTTTCAAACATGACGCGACGGTATTTGTCGCAGCCGGTCCGACAATGCGGGAGCGTGCGCCAACACGTTCCGAGCCACCCTGCTCAAGGGTTTTAGTCGAGCTTGCCTTCGCGCTCGGCCTGGTCCCGCAGCGCCGCGCATTCGCGGTTGCCCGGATCGACCATGGACAGGCACAGCGCCATCTTGTCGGACGCCGCATTGAAGGCGCCGCGCGCCAGGTCGGTGCGCGCTTCGCGGATGAGGTTACGGGCCGACTGGGCATCGCCGCCTGCCGTACTGCCGCTGCCGCCGCCGCCGCTGCCGCCCGAGGAGCGCGGCACCGCCAGCGGATGTTCGCGGCGCGCGGCGTCGATGCGTTCGCGCAGCGCGCGCGTGTCCGCGTCCTCGCCCCAGCGCCGGATGAAGCCTTGCAGGCGCGTGCGTGCGCGTTCGGTATTGCCGGCCTTGAGCGCCGCCTCGGCCGCCGCGCTGGTGTCGCTCCAGGCGTCGAGGCGCTGCTGGCGCCGCGTGCACTTGGCCGCTTCCTGGTTCAGCGCCTTCTGCAAACGTTCCAGCTGGGCCGGCGTGGCGCGCGCCGAACGCAGGGCGATCAGCTCGTCCTGCGCCTCCTTCGCCTTGCATTCGCGCGCCAGGCCGACCGCCGCCTCGATGCGCCGCTCGTTCTTGCGCGCCGAAGGCTTGGCCACCAGCCACACGCCCCACAGCACGGCCAGCGCCAGGATCCACCAGCGCAGGCGGATCGGCTCGCGCTGGCGCGGCCCGGCCTGGCCGGCCGTGACGCCCGGGCGCGGTGCGGCGCCGGACCGGGCGCCGGCGGATCCGGCGCCGTCGCGGGCACCGGGAGCCGCCCCGCCGCCGTGGCCGAAGGCGTGTGCGGACGGCGGCGCGGCCGGTGGCTGCGTGGGCGGCGGGGTGGGCACGGGCGCCGGTGCAGGCGTCGATGCAGGCGGCGGCGCCGGAGCCGGCGCCACTGGCTCCTTCACACGCTCCGGCATCTCGGGCGCATCCGACCATCCCGACAGCGACGCCGCCGCGCTGGCGCCGGCCGCGGCCAGTGTGGCGCGGCGCGCGGCGGCATCGGCTTCGGCCGCGCGTTCGTCGGCGAGCGTGCGCGCCTGCGCGCTCTGGGCGGTGCCGCACCACGGACAGAAATTCACCGGGCGCGGCATCGCGCGCGCGCAGGCCGGGTTGATGCAGCGGTAGATCGATTCGTCTTGCACGGGCCTCCCTTATTGTGGATCGGGGATGCCGTCGTCCGGATCCGGGATCGCGCCGTCCAGCAGCGCGGCCAGTTCGGGCAGCTCGGCCACCGTCTTCCACTTGTCCAGGCGCGGGTTCCACTGCATGTTCCAGATGCGGGTGCCGGCGTCGATCTCGCCGCGCGCCAGCTGCTGCGCCACCTCGTCGACGCCATACGGGCCGCGCTGGGCGCCGCCGACGAAGAGCTTGTAGCGGGTGGCGTTCGGCGTGGCGCCGACCACGAAGGTGGCCGGGCCGAGATCGGCGATCGGCACCCCGTGCACTGGCGCACCCGCTGCGGGCGTGCGCGCCGCGCCGCCGGAGCGCCGCTCCACCGCCTGCGCCGCGCGCGCGTCGGCGGCCAGGAATTCCGGCTTGATCACGCGCTTGTCGACGGCGCGCTCGACTTCCCACTGGTAGGCGTCGCTGGCCGAATCGGGTACGGCGTCGGTCCAGGCGTCGAGCTGGGCCAGCGCGGCCTCGACCTGGGCCGGCGACAGCGTCGGGTCGAGGGTCGACGCGCGCCGCATCCAGGCCTCGTACAGGCGCCGCGCCGTGATGTTGGGCAGCGAGGGCGAAGGCAGCTGGGCGCCGGTCTCGTCGACGTCGAGCTTGGGTTCGTACACGCGCAGCTGGTAATGGCGCATCAGCGCGGCCAGCAGCGCCAGCTGGTGCGGCCCCATCGCGGCCAGGCGCCGGCGCACCGCCTCGATCACCTGCTCGCGGTAGTAGGCCGGCAGGCCGTTCGAGCGGATCGCGTATTCGTTCCCGATCTGCAGCCATTCGCCCGATCCCGGCTCGACCTCGAACAGGTACTGGCCGCGCGGCTGGAAGGCCGCCTCGCGGTCGCCGGCGTCGAGCTTGCGGCGCAGGACGCCCAGCGCGATCGCCTGCAGGAACCATTCGTAGTCGTCGGCCAGGCGGTTCAGCTCATCCATCGACGGCGAAATCGGATGGCGGTAGCGCGTCGAATCGAAGTGGACGTGGGTCGGGATCTTGGGGTTCTCGATCTGGTAGCTGGCGCGCCAGGTCGGCAGGCCGCGCATCACCGTCATCGGATAGCCGGACAGCTCGATGTAGCACACCGCCCGCCCCGGCACGCCGGTGTTCACGATGGAGACCAGGTCGCCGTGGAAGAACCCGCTCGGCACGGCGGCGCGGATCTCGGCTTCCATGCGGCGCCAGGCGACCGGGTCGCCGACCCCGATGAAGCACTTGAACTGGTCGGCGTTCGGGGTGAACTCGGCCGAGAAGCGCGCGTTAATCCAGGGCATGGCGCTCCTGATCCATTCGCTGAATACGCGGTGGCGCTCCTGGGGCGACATCGCGCCCAGGCGCTCGAGCAGCGGATCCTGGGCCAGCGCATCGGCCGCCTGGGCGCCGTAGGCATCCTGGCGGCTGGCCTGCTCGGACAGGTGCAGCTGGGCGCGGCGGAACAGTTTGAGCAGCAGGCCGGCGCGCAGGCGCTCGTCGCCGAGCTGGGGGAACAGGCGCGCCGAACCGCCGAATTCCAGCAGCACTTCCTCGCTCCAGGCGCCGACGTCGGCCGCCAGGCGCGGCGCTTCCTGCTCGCCCTCGTCGGCCAGCTTGATGGTGGTGGCGTGTTCCTGGCGCGCGTCGGCGCGCAGCTGGCCGATGCGCTGGTCGACCGCCGCCAGCATCGCCTGCACGGAACGGCGGCCGTCCTGGAATTCGCCCGCCAGGCCGCTCCAGCGCGCCTGGCCATGCTCGTCCGGCGCCTGCGGCTCGCCGAGCCAGCCGGACAGCGACTGCATCACCTCGATCGCCTGGCCGGCGGCCACCGCCAGCAGGTGGAAGCGCAGGTAGTCGGCGATGTCGCGCTTGAGGTGGTTCATCACCTCGCGCGCCTGGGCTTCCTTGCCGAACAGGCGGTTCGCCGCCTGCGACAGGTTGCCCAGCGATTCCTCGACCTGGCGCGTGCGCAGGGCGTCGCGGATGTCGCGGTAGCGCTTGCCGTTGCGCTGGGCGTTGTTCAGGTCGCGCTGGGCCAGGCGCGCCTTGACCTGCTCCAGCAGCGACAGCACGAATTCGAGCCCGCCCTGCTTGCGGTCGTCCAGCAGCATGTACAGGCGGCCGCGCACGTTCAGGCGCAGCTGGGCCAGCAGTTCCCCGGTGTGGCGCTTGATGCGGTCCTCGCTGGTCTCGGCGGTGGCGCCGGCCTCGCGGATGGCGTCGCGCTCCAGTTCGGGCAGCAGCTCCGCCACTTTCTCGCGCCAGACCTTGAGCTCGTAGGACGCCATGATGCGGTCGATCTCGATCTGTACCTTGCTCTCGACGCGTTCCAGCAGCGAGCGGCCGTCGCGGTCCATCAGCAGCATGTCGGTGAGCGCATATTCCTGGAAGGGCGTGGTGTCGGCGGCGCCCTTGCGCAGGTCGGGGAAGGAGGAAAACGCGTGCTCCTGCAAGCCCATCTGCTCGCGCATGAAGCCGTCGCGCTCGGCGTCGCCGGCCCGGCGCGCGGCGCCGTCGCTGCCGGCCATGCCGAAGAAGGCCTTGACCATCCGGCCCGCCAGCGCATAGGCGCGGATATCGTCGCGCAGGCTTTGCTGGGTGTCGAGCACCGACTGGCCGAAGGCCGAATACACCTTCGAGTAGGACAGGCGCATGTCGCCGAAGCGGCTTTCCGGCACGCGCGGATTGTAGGGGCCGAGCTTGTGCTGCTGCTGGTTGACCGCCACCGAGCGCTTGCGGTTGGCGAAATCGGCCGAGGCGAAATCCTCGAACAGGGTGTCGGCCACCATCTGGTAGACGTCCTTGATGTCCTGGGTCGCCTTGTTGGCGAGGTTGGCGGTATCGACGAAATACACGTCGTCGAAGGGCGCGCCGCGTCCCAGCACGCTGTCCGGCTCCATCCACTGCACCTGCGCGTTCATGTCGCGCATGGTGGTTTCCAGTTCCATCAGGGTGGCGTAGGCATTGGCTTCGGTGCGCTCCTTGTTGGCCTTGGCGAAGCCGGAAGGCAGGAACATCACCAGGTCGACCTGGCTGTCGGCCACTTCCTGGCGCGCGATGGCCTTGGCGATCCAGCCCAGGTCGATCGCGCTGCCGGCGCCGGTGCCGCCGGCGTTCGAGGCGATGACGACGATGCGGAACTTGCTGGTATCGACCTGCAGGCCGAGGCGCTGGTAGTTCTCCTTGCGCTCGATGCCGGCATTACTGCTCAGGAAATTCAGCGCGCCCTTGATGCGGCCGCGCAGCTTGGGGTATTTGTCGAACAGGTACAGGCGCGCCAGCGCGCGGATCTGGCCGGCGCCCTTCGAGGGGTCGATGCCGAGCGAGCGCAGTTTTTTCGGACGCAGCGGCATCCAGCTTTCGATCAGCGGGAAGCGCGCCAGGCTGTCGTCGGACTCGTGGTACTGCGGCAGGTCGAGCGGCTCGACCAGGCGCTCTTCCTCGCTCAGCTTGACCAGTTCGAACCAGGGGTCGCTGCGCTGCGACTTGCCCTCGTCGATGACGGCGTTGGCGTCGAGGTCGAAGTGCAGGAAGCGCGCCACCGGGAAGTCGCCGATCGATTCGACACGGGTCGGATGCTGGCGGTTCCAGACGGCCGCCAGGATGCGGCGGCGGATGCGCATCATGACTTCCATGCCGGTGCCGCCGGCGCCGATGAACAGGGTCGGACGCAGGTCGACCTTGAGTTCGTCCTTGCGGTTGAGGGAGGATGGGTCGGGGAAATCTGCCATGGTTCTTGTCCTTGCGATTCTGGAGGCGGTTCAGCGGGCGGTTCAGCGGCGGCCGACGAACAGGGCGGCGATCAGCGTGACCAGCCCGACCGCGACCAGCGGCCCGGTGACCGCCAGCGTCAGGTATTTGCTGGCGTTGACGACGGCCAGCACCGCCGCCACCGACAGGAAGGACAGGCCGACGAACAGCAGCCAGCCCGCGCTGCCGGCCGAGGATGGCGACACGCGCCGCACCACCAGGTGGTGCACGTAAGCGTTACGCACGAAGAAGTAAATCACCAGCAGCACGACGATGGCCGCGCCGGCGATGGTCATGTCGCGCGCCGACGTGTCGCGCAGCGGCGCCGCGCTGGTATTGGTGGCGCCGCCGGGCGCGATCTCGACCGGCATGTGGGCGGTGTCGGGCGCGGTCTTGGGCAAGGTGCCGTCCGGGGCTGTGGCGCCCTGCTGGTCCGGCAGCCGGAAGCCGGGGTCGGCGGCCGGCGCCGACCCCGGGTTCTGCTGCTGGATGTCGCGGCTCTGCTGGCTCTGTTGCATGGTCGTCCTTCCTGCGGGGTGTCCGCGTCATCGGCCCAGCCGTACCTGCGCGCCTTCGCGCAGGTCGAGCAGCTGGTGACCGAACATGGTTGTCTTCAGGCGCGCCACCTGCTGGCCCGCCTTGTCGTAGACCGGCTGGATGCTGCCGGCGCGCGCGCGCATGGTGCGCAATTCGTCCCCCACCGTGAGCTCGACGCGGCGCGGCCGCATGAAGGCATAGGCCGCGCCCGCCCCCGCCGCCAGCAGCGCCAGCGCCGCGCCGATCAGGGCGTACAGGGGCGCCGAGCCATAGTGCACCCGCACTTCGATCGGCAGCGTGGCGGTGGACGCCTGGATCTCGGCCGGCGGCGTGAAGATGTCCGGCAGCGGATCGCCCGGGAACAGCGCCGCCATGCGCGCGCGGAAGGCCTGCGACAGTTCCAGGCGCTGGTGTTCCAGGTGCAGCTCGACGCGGCCCGGCAGCACGAAGGCCGAGCCGGCGGCCTTGATCGCCTCCAGCGACCAGGTGCCGGGCAGGCGCGCCACCGGCAACTGCATGCGCGAGGCCAGCGGCGCCTGCTTGCCCGGCGCCAGGCGCTTGACGTCGCCGTCTTCGAGCACGATGCGGTGGTTGTCGCCGCCCAGCACCGAGCGCGCGCCGATGCTGGCGCTGGCGATGGTGTAGGGGTAGATGGTGTTTTCCAGGCTCCAGCGCACGGTGGCGAAGGGTTCCAGCGCGCCGGGCGCGACGTCGGCGCGCAGCATGCCGTTCGGCTCCATCGAGAAGGCGACGCCGGGCGCATCCTCGACCTTGCGCGGCAGCAGGCGCACGGTGTCGCGGTCGAGCGGCTTCAGGCGCGCCGGCGGCTCGGTGATCACCCGTTGCACACGCCCTTGCGCCAGCAGGCGCGCCAGTTCCCGTTCGCCTTCGGCGCCGACCGCGAACACATAGACCATCAGGCCATTGGCCTTGTAATGGCGGCCCTGCACCGGCATGCGCAGGGGGAAGGCGAGCGCGCGCGCGATGGCCGGGCCGCGGTGGATCAGCGCATAGAATTCCCGGTTGCGCGCAGCCGTGGCCTGGTCGTTGTTCGGGCTGTTGCGGTTGTTGGTGAACAGCCAGATGAGGCCCGGCCGCCCCTGCAGCACGCCGCCGATGGCGGCCTGCACGGCTTCGCCCAGGTCGGTGTCGGCCAGCGCCGCGCCGTTCGGCTTGCGCGCGGTGTCGAGCTTCTCGAGCGCGGCGCGGACGTGGCGGCCGGACTCGGGGCCGACTGCTTCGGACAGCAGGCCGCGCGGCGACGGCGCGCCGGGCAGCGACTGGTTGAAGGCGGCCAGCACCAGCGCGTCGC
>Ga0265798_10001966_pt1 | contig 30854 bp, 25 predicted proteins | sample P3T30metagenome_FD_192430 | JGI IMG/M metagenome (GOLD analysis project Ga0265798, IMG submission 192430) | Plant litter microbial communities from East Loma Ridge, Irvine, California - P3 T30 | ecosystem: Environmental > Terrestrial > Plant litter > Unclassified | place: USA: California... | reverse complement strand
AGTCGAAGTCATCGAACTGATGGTCAAGCCGGGCGACCAGATCAAGGTCGACCAGTCCCTGATCACCGTCGAATCGGACAAGGCGAGCATGGAAATCCCGTCCAGCCACGCCGGCACCGTCAAGGAAATCAAGGTCAAGGTAGGCGACAAGGTCGCCAAGGGTTCGCTGGTGCTGCTGGTCGAAACGACCGGCGGTGGTGCCGCCGCGTCGGCGCCTGCCGCAGCCGCAGCGCCGGCTGCCGCCGCACCGTCGGCTCCTGCTCCGGCTCCGGCCGCCGCGCCGGCACCGGCAGCCGCCCCGGCCGCATCGTCGGGCCCGGCCCCGAGCTTCGCCAACGCCCACGCCTCGCCGTCGGTGCGTAAATTCGCCCGCGAACTGGGCGTCGATCTCGGCAAGGTCAAGGGTTCCGGTCCGAAGGGCCGCATCACCCAGCAGGACGTGCAGGGCTTCGTCAAGGGCGTGATGACCGCAGCCCCGGCCGCCGCGCCGGCAGCCGCCGCCGGCGGTGGCGCAGGCATGAACCTGCTGCCGTGGCCGTCGCTGGACTTCAGCAAGTTCGGCCCGACCGAAGTGCAGCCGCTCTCGCGCATCAAGAAGATCAGCGGTCCGAACCTGCACCGCAACTGGGTCATGATCCCGCACGTCACGCACTTCGAAGAAGCCGACGTGACCGACCTGGAAGCCTTCCGCGTCGACTCCAACGCCGCGTACGCGAAAGCCAAGTCGCCGGTCAAGCTGACCATGCTGGCCTTCGTGATCAAGGCCTCGGTCGCCGCACTGAAGAAGTTCCCGGCGTTTAACGCCTCGCTGGACGAGCCGAACGGCGCGCTGATCCTCAAGCAGTACTACAACATCGGCTTTGCGGCGGACACGCCGAATGGCCTGGTGGTCCCGGTGATCAAGGACGCCGACAAGAAGTCGGTCTCGCAGATCGCCACCGAGATGGGCGAACTGTCCGCGCAGGCGCGCGAAGGCAAGCTCTCGCCGGCCAACATGCAGGGCGCGACCTTCACGATCTCGTCGCTGGGCGGCATCGGCGGCACCAACTTCACGCCGATCATCAACGCACCGGAAGTGGCCATCCTGGGCCTGTCCAAGTCGGCGATGAAGCCGGTCTGGGACGGCTCGACCTTCCAGCCGCGCCTGATGCAGCCGATCGCACTGTCGTACGACCACCGCGTGATCGACGGCGCCGGCGCCGCGCGCTTCGCCGCCTACCTGGCCGACGTCCTGGCCGACCTGCGCAAGACGCTGCTGTAAGGAGCCGAGCATATGAGCACCGTTGAAGTCAAAGTACCCAACATCGGCGATTTCAAGGAAGTCGAAGTCATCGAGCTGATGGTCAAGCCGGGCGACACCATCAAGGTCGACCAGTCGCTGGTCACCGTGGAGTCCGACAAGGCCAGCATGGAGATCCCGTCGACCCACGCCGGCACGATCAAGGAACTGAAGGTCAAGGTCGGCGACAAGGTGGGCGAAGGCTCGCTGCTGCTGGTCCTGGACGAAGCCGGCGCCGGCGCTTCGGCCCCGGCCGCCCCGGTCTCGGGCGGCTCGGACAAGCCGGCAGCGCAGATCGGCGCGCAGGCTGCGGCCCCGACTGCTGCCGCCGGCCCGACCGATTCCTACGCACCGGCGCACAAGGCCGACGCCGCACCGAAGGGCGCCGTGCCTGCTCCGAACGCATCGAGCTACAGCGGCCAGGTCGACGTCGAATGCGAAATGATGGTCCTGGGCGCGGGCCCGGGCGGCTACTCGGCCGCCTTCCGCTCCGCCGACCTCGGCATGAACACCGTGCTGGTCGAGAAGTACGCGACCCTGGGCGGCGTCTGCCTGAACGTGGGATGCATCCCGTCCAAGGCGCTGCTGCACGTGGCGCACATCATGGACGAGACCGCGCACATGGCCGACATCGGCGTCAGCTTCGCCAAGCCCGACGTCGACATCGACAAGCTGCGCGCCTACAAGGACAAGGTCATCAAGACCATGACCGGCGGCCTGGCCGGCATGGCCAAGTCGCGCAAGGTCAACGTGGTGCAGGGCGTGGGTAAATTCCTGAGCCCGAACCACATCGAAGTGACCGGTCCGGACGGCGGCAAGAAAGTCGTGCAGTTCCAGAAGGCGATCATCGCGGCCGGTTCCTCGGTCGTGAAGCTGCCCTTCGTGCCGGAAGATCCGCGCATCGTCGATTCGACCGGCGCGCTGGAACTGCGCCAGGTACCGAAGCGCATGCTGGTCATCGGCGGCGGCATCATCGGCCTGGAAATGGCCACCGTGTACTCGACCCTGGGTGCGCGCATCGACGTGGTCGAGATGATGGACGGCCTGATGCAGGGCGCGGACCGCGAGGCCGTCAAGGTCTGGCAGAAGTTCAACGCGCACCGCTTCGACAACATCATGTTGAAGACCAAGACCGTCGGTGTGGAAGCGCTGGCCGAAGGCATCAAGGTGACGTTCGAGTCCGCCGAAGAAGGCAAGGCCGCACCGGAACCGCAGGTCTACGACCTGGTGCTGGTGGCCGTGGGCCGCAGCCCGAACGGCAAGAAGATCGGCGCTGAAGCTGCCGGCGTGGCAGTGACCGACCGCGGCTTCATCGGCGTGGACGGCCAGATGCGTACCAACGTGCCGCACATCTTCGCGATCGGCGACCTGGTGGGCCAGCCCATGCTGGCGCACAAGGCCGTGCATGAAGCCCACGTGGCCGCGGAAGCCGCGCACGGCGAGAAGGCATTCTTCGATGCGAAAGTGATTCCGTCGGTGGCCTACACCGATCCGGAAGTGGCGTGGGTCGGCCTGACCGAGGAAGAAGCCAAGGCCAAGGGCGTCAAGGTCGAGAAGGGCCACTTCCCGTGGGCCGCATCGGGCCGCGCCGTCGCCAACGGCCGTTCGGAAGGCTTCACCAAGCTGCTGTTCGACGCAGAAACGCACCGCATCATCGGCGGCACCATCGTCGGCACCAGCGCCGGCGACATGATCGGCGAGATCGCGCTGGCGATCGAGATGGGCGCGGATGGTGTGGATATCGGCAAGACCATCCATCCGCACCCGACCTTGGGTGAGTCGATTGGTATGGCGGCTGAGGCTTATGAGGGTGTTTGCACGGACTTGCCGCCGCCGCGTAAGCGTTGATCTTTGCGCTGAGATAGGTTGAAAACCGGGACCTTTGTGTCCCGGTTTTTTGTGCTTGCTGGGTGGGCAATAAGGGGCATACACTGGTTTTTACGGTTGCTTTCGGCCAGAAGCGGACCTCATCCCTATCAATATGGCATTCGACAACGAAAACTCCTCGCCAGAATTTCTTGCGAAGCTGAAGCAACGGCTAAACGAGTACCGAAACACGGCAGGGTCATGTCTTCCTCAGCGATGCCGACTGGTGCAGTACGCCGGTGGAGACAAACCGACCGGTGTAAACATAGCGCCAGCACAAGTCGAGCACGAAATTTCGTTTGCCCTTGCGGAAGGCTTGGTTGTCGACTGGCTTCTTGAGAACTCAGCCCTTTACATCTGCACACAAGAACCGGGATGTCCAACACCGCCCTGGGACAAAGTGAAGTCAGAAGAAGGGTTGGTTGACGTCGACGCGCTTCTGCGAGGAGCAGTTCTTGACGTTTAACGCCATGGCGGACTAAGTCCGCTTCGGGTCGATTGCTGCCTTAACAGAAACCGACGTAATGTAACTAAGCATCTTAGCTGGAGGAATAAGGTGACTGTGAACCCGTCAGTATCGGCCCTAGGCATATTTATCGCGTGGACGCTTCTCCTTCTATTGCTTATGGAAACCGGTCGTTCGTTCCTTGTGCTCAGCAGGAGAAAACAATCGAACGAATTCAAGCCGGACAATTCCAATCTGTCTCCGTTCATGCAGCGCTTAGCGCGAGCACATGCGAATTGTGTCGAAGGTTTCCCCATCTTCGGCGGGCTATTATTGATAGCGATCAGCACCGGTCGTCAGTACGTTACGGATCCATTAGCCTATTGGCTGGTCGCGGCACGTGTCGCGCAGTCTATCGTGCACCTGATGTCCCTTAGCGTTCTCGCCGTTAATGTCCGATTCGCCCTTTTTGTAGTTCAAATAATTATTGCAATGTGGTGGGTCTGGTCTCTCGTCGTTGTATAGCCGAAGCAGCCACGCAATCGCATCCTTCCAGCCATGTCTCTTCAGTGGCGGGAAGTGCCATGCCACTTCAGCCCCTCGGGCTACTCATCGATAGCAACGGCAAGGTAATCTGCGCTCACGGCTTCCGAAACACGATCACATGCTGAATCGGCAGTGATTCGATGCTGCGTTGCCACTTCAGGCCATGCGCCGTGGCTTCACGCCGTATCTGCGGCTCGCTAATCTTATGCAAGGGCTTGATCGCGACTGCCGGATCCTCGGCCCGATATTCGACGAAGACGACGCGCCCGCCCGGCTTCAGGGCGTCGACGATGCTGTCGAGGATCTCCGAGGGGTAGGCGAGCTCATGATAGACGTCGACCATGATTGCCAAGTCGACGCTGGCCGGCGGCAGTTTGACGGTGGTTTCGCTGCCTAGAACCGAGACCACGTTGCGCACGCCGCGCTTTGCCTTCTGGCTGTCGAGCATGCTGATCATTTCCGGCTGCACGTCAACTGCATACACGCGTCCGCCGGGCCCGACCTGTTTCGCCAGCTGCCAGGTGTAGTAGCCGGTGCCAGCGCCGATGTCGGCCACCGTCATGCCGGGCGCCAGCGCCAGTTCCCGCAGAAGCAATTCCGGCCGCTCCTCGCGTGCGCGGCTCTCGCGCTCGAGCCATTGCGCGCCTTCCCATCCCATCACGCCGGCGATCTCACGGCCCATGTAGCGCTTGCCGATGCCATCCGGGCTGGGGGCGACGCGTTCATAGCGCGTATCGGCGGCAGCTGGTTGCGCCGCGGCGTCGATACTAGCGGATGACAGCAGCGTCAGAGCCGACATGTAGGCCAGCAGGATGGGTAGCATACGGTGAGTAGGGGAGGTACGGCGATTGCGCGAGCGGGTGCGGTGCATGATCGGTTTCCGTAAAAAGTCGCTGCCTGCGTTGGCGTCGGCAGGCCTGCCGTGAATGGAAATGATCAGTGTAGCGGCGTTGGCTGCCTAACATGCGTTAGCCACATTAAAATTTCCTAGTTATGTCGCGTTGACTGAGCAGTTGCTGCGGGTTGGATTGACTGTGTCCGAAGCTGTCTGTTGTGACAGTTGGCGAATTTTTCGCATTGGCAACCTGTTATGCTGAAGCGTCCCGCCGGAATCGGCCAGGAGCGGACCTTTGCTGACTTCAGACTTCAGAAATGCTCAATAAGACGGAAATTGTCATGACGTTTCAAACGGTTGCGCTGGTGATAGGGCTGCTCACTGCCCTAATTTTTCGGTTTTGCGCTGAAAAACATCGAACTGCAAAAGGGATGTCGACTGCAGGAGTGCCATTCTATTGGCGGCCACGCGCACATTTCACCAAGACAGGTTGGCGTTACCGCACGATCAGCCTAGTCAGTGGCTGGGCTGCATTTGTACCGATCGCTGCCATTTACTTGCACAGGTACATGTAAGGTCCGCAATAGGTCGTGGATTCAATGTGAAGCCAAGACTTAAATATTGCGCACATTCGACAAACTAAGATTTCACTGCTGAGCGCAAGAACTCTACAAATGCGCGCACCCGCGCCGATAGGTGACGATTCTGAGGGTAGAGAATCGAAAACGGGCGGGAGCGGCCGCCATACTCCTGAAGGACCTCTACGAGGTCACCACGCCTCAAGGCGTCGCCCACTGCAAAGCGGTAGGTTTGATAAAGACCTCCGCCCGCGTTAACCCAAGCGACAGCGCCTAACGCATCGTTAAGTACACGCATCCGGCTCGTTATCGGTTTCTCGATTAGGGTGCCTTCTTCATCGGTGAAGAGCCATTGCAGCGGGCGCCCTGTATTCGGCGATATGTACTGGATGCAATCGTGCTCGCCAAGATCATCAATGCCGCGTGGTTCTCCTTTTTTTGCAAGGTATGTTGGTGTGCCAAATACCCCCAGCATAGCGTCCTCAAGCTTGAATGCGACAAGACGTGAATCTTGTGGAATGCCTAGCCTGATTGCCAGGTCAAAGCCTTCTTCGACGAAGTCAATTATCTTGTCCGAAATACTAATCTCGATGTCGATCTGCGGATAACGCGCGGTAAACGCAGGCATTAAAGGTAACAGCCGAAACGTTCCATAAGCAGCACTGACGCTAATGCGTAGCGGCCCACTCGGGACAGTTTGCGAACCTGTGATCGCACGCTCAGCCTCGGCGATTTGCTCAAGTGCTAGCTGACATTCCTTCCAATATAGTTCGCCTTCAGTGGTCAGCTTGACGGCTCGGGTAGTCCTCAAAAAAAGGCGTACGCCAAGGCGCTGCTCAAGCCGACTGATCGACCGGCTGACTGCTGCAGGCGTCAAACCGAGAATCTCGGCAGCACTGGTGAAGCTACCGGTCTCCGCTGCTCTACAGAACTGTTCAATGCTGCCGAGCTGAAGTTGATTGCCTGCCGCCATATTCATTACCGTTTGTAATAAATGAATTGATTATTACATGGTTTATCAACTGAGAGCGACGCATTAAAGTGGGTCTACTGCTTCAGCAACAACGCACCAAGGCCACGCTACTCAAGCAGTACACGGTTTAGCCCCCACATCGACCTACTTAAAGGACTTTAAAAATGACCAGCAAACTGAACGTTTTCACATCGCCGTCGGCTTTCCCCAACCCGCAGCGCCTGCGCCTGTTCATGCATGAAAAAGGCATCGCTGATCAGTTCCAGGAGACCATTTACGACATGACGCCAGTTGGTGAACAGCGTGGCTGGCGTCACTTGAAAATGAATGCTTGGGGTGAGACGCCGACCCTCGAGCTCGCTGACGGTAGCTACATCTCCGAAACGGCAGCTGTCGTCCGTTACCTGGACCAGTCCTACCCCGGCCGCAAGATCATGGGAGAAACGCCACTGGAACAGGGCCTGGACAACATGTGGGATAACCGCATCTGGGTTCACATCCTGTATCGCATCGTCACTGCCTTCCATGTTCTGCATACCGGTCTCGGCTTTAAACTCGAACTGACGAAGAACGAAGCTTGGGGTGAACACTGCCGCAAAGAAGCGCTGGCGCATGCTGCACTGGTTAACAAACACCTCTCGGACGGACGTAAATGGCTGCTGGGAGGCGATGAGCCTACTTTCGCCGACATTACGCTGGCAACCGCGATCGCGTTCTCGAAGTTCCCGGTGAATGCGACGCCGCTGGACGAGCGTTTCGAGTTCCTGGATGCCTACTGGCAGCGCTGGCAGCAACGTCCGAGCTTCCAGGCCGCATATGCCGATCGTAGCAGTGGCATCCCTGAACTGGACAACAAGGCTTGATCGAAGCTTGAAGTCGCGCGCTGTTCAAGCAATGGATATCGCGCGACTGAACGAGTCTACTGTGGGTCGGTAGCGGGGGGCCGTGGTAGTCTGCTTTGAATCTTCGGAGGTACAGTATGAACAAGACCATGAAACTGCCCGGGCCGGACCATCCAATCACGATCACGCCCGAATTGCGCCGCGTTATAGTGACGCTGGGCGGAACCGTCATTGCAGACAGTACCCGAGCGCTATCCTTGCAGGAAGCAAGCTATCCGGCAGTCCTGTACATCCCCCGCGACGACGTTCGCATGGATCAGCTCGAGCGCACTCACCATGCAACGTATTGCCCTTATAAAGGGGACTGCGCTTACTACAGCATTCCAGTAGGTGGAGAACGTAGCGTCAACGCCGCATGGACTTATGAAGATCCGTTTTCTGCAGCAGCGCAAATAGCTTCTCATTTGGCCTTTTATCCGGACCGCGTTGACGCTATCAACATCGTCCAGGTTTGACAGAGCGAACGTGAAGGTACCCATTTCCCGAGCATCCTGGTCAGCCGCAAGCCACGTACCAGCGGGCAGTACGACGAAAATGCCACCGAATACGAGGGCATCCGCTATCAATGCCGGGCATGTTCGATTTCATTCGTCTTCAGCGCGAAGGATCAACAGTTTGCGTATGAAGTGGAGAAGAAACATGTGTGCTGGCATCCTCTATATTGCGAGTAGCGCACCTTACGACTTACGGAGCTCGAAGCACGCAATCAAGCCATGCAGCACGCATGGAATGGATCCCGTCAGCGATTAAGCGCAGACAAAGCATTCATTAGCGGGTGGCTCGCGTGCCGAGGGAAATGTCGACCTTTGGGAAGTCGAACTCTTCAATGGAAACTTGTCTTGAAGGCTTTTGTAGAAGATGTCGATTCCTCTCTCGAGCCTGTATTGAAGGGCGGTTTCCCGTTTGCCTACCTGTTCGATGCACCGGGCATCTCCGTAGAGCGGCAGCTCGCGTTTATCGAGGACCAACTGCACGTCGGCGCGCTGATCCTCGACATTGCCATCTACTTCGCGATTGTTCTGTCAGCCATGCTGGCCTTCTTTCGCGCCAGGACACGTCTCAAATCTGCGCCATCCCCCCATCGACAAACAACTCCACCCCGGTAACGAAACTCGCATCTTCCGAAGCCAGGAACACCGCCGCCTTGGCAATCTCATCCGGATCGCCGACACGCCCCATCGGAATCTGCGACGCCAGATGATCGAGCAGACCCTGCTGGCTCGCCGCATCCGGCCCCGCCAGTTCGACCAGTCCCGGCGTCTTGATCGGCCCCGGGCTGATGGTGTTGATGCGGACGCCGCGGCCTTTCAGGTCGAGGATCCAGTTGCGGGCGAAGGCGCGCACCGCGGCTTTCGAGGCCGCATACACGCTGAAGGCTTCGGTGCCGGTGCTGCCTGCGGTCGAGCCGGTCAGGATGACGGAGGAGCCGGCGCCGAGCAGGGGCAGGGCGGCCTGCACGGTGAACAGCGTGCCCTTGACGTTGCGCGAGAAGGTGTCGTCGAAGTGTTCTTCGGTGATGCTCCCCAGCGGCAGCATCGAGCCGCCGCCGGCGTTCGCCATCAGGATGTCGAGCTTGCCGTGGTCGGCCTGGATGCGGGCGAACAGGCCTTGCAGTTCGCTCAGCCTGGACGAGTCCACCTGCACGCCAACCGCACCGGCGCCGATGGCCTGCGCGGCGGCGTTCAGCTCGGCCTGGCGGCGGCCTGTGATGTAGACGGTGGCGCCTTCAAGGGCAAAACGTTTGGCGACGGCAAGGCCGATACCGCTGCTACCGCCGGTGACGACGGCGATTTTTCCTTCGAGCTTCTTGGACATGATCTTCCTTTCGATGAGGCGGCAACCAATTTGCCGGGACAGATGCAGTCTGCGCCCCTAAACCATTTCCGATAAGAGAGGCAAAGCGCATAATATCCATGCAAAATCCGCATAGATCTTAAAAAGACCTAACAAATAATGAATAAATTAAGCGCGATGACCTGCTTCGTCCGTGCCGTCGAAACCGGCAGCTTCTCGGCCGTCGGACGTGAGCTCGGGATCGGCCAGCCGAATGTCAGCCGGCAGATCGCCGCGCTCGAGCAGGCCCTTGGCACGCAGCTGCTGCACCGCTCGACCCGCAGCCTGAGCGTCACGCCGGAAGGCCAGCGTTACTACGGGCAGGCGCGCATGGCCCTGGACGTGATCGCCCAGGCCGAGTCGGATGCGCGGGGGCAGCAGAATCCGCAGGGTCTGTTGCGCATCGCCTGCTCGCAGGCGCTCGGCGTCGAGAAGGTCATTGGCGCGATGCCGGCCTTCATGACGCGTTACCCGGACGTGGAAGTCGATATGCGCCTGAGCGACGCCTATGCCGACCTGATCACCGAAGGCCTGGACCTGGCGCTACGCGGCGGCGTGCTGGCCGACAGTGCATTGCGTGCTCGTCGGGTGGGAGAATCGGAGCGCGTGGTGGTGGCGAGCAGCGCCTATCTGGATGCCTGGGGCATGCCGGAAACGCCAGCCGATCTCGCGCATCACCAGTGCATCCGGTACACCTACATGGCGCGCGGCGATGCCTGGCCGTTCCGCGACGGCGACATGCCGGTCGGCGGCCGCATGCGGGTCAACAATCTGGAAGCGATACGGCGCGCGGTCCTCGACGGCATCGGCATCGGCTACCTGCCCAGCTGGATGGTCTGGGACCAGGTGCGCGACGGCAGCCTGCGCGTCCTGCTGGCCGACCATGCGGCCGGGCCGACGCCCCTCTACGCCGTGTACGCCGCCCAGCGCCTGCTGCCGCAGCGGGCGGTCGTGTTCATCGACTACATCGCCGGCGTCTTCGCCGATACGCCCGGGCTGAACGGCGTGTCGGTGCTGGCTTGATTTTTTATGGACGAGTGCCCGGTGCGCGCGTATCGTAGCGCCATGCAAATACTGAAACCGATGTTCGCAACGATGGTGCTGGCGCTGGCCGGTTGGTCCGCTCATGCTGCGGCGGAAGGCGCCCGCTTCGTGTCGATGGGCAGCTCCTACGCCGCCGGTCCGGGCGTCGGCGTGCACGACGCGGCCAGCGGCGGCTGCGGCCGTTCGCTGAGCAACTACGCGCGCACGGTGGCGCAGCGGCGCGGACTGGCGTTGGTCGACGTGGCCTGTTCCGGCGCCACCACCGAGAACATCCTGGTGCGCGGCCAGCACGGCTTTCCCGCGCAGATCGAAGCGGTAACGCCGGACACCGGGCTGGTCGCCTTCCTCATCGGCGGCAACGACATCGGCTACGTGGGCGATTTGTTCGGCTTTTCCTGCCGCAGCGAAGGCAAGGGCGCCTGTCAGGTGTCGGACACGGCGCAGCTCGCGCAGCGCCTGGCCGAGCTGCCGGGCAAGCTGGATCGCGTGATCGACGCGGTGCGCCGGCGCGCGCCGGACGCGCGTATCGTCATGGTCGGCTACCTGCCGGCGGTGGCGCAGGACGCCGGCGCGTGCCCGCAGTTGCCGCTGGCGCCGGCGGAAGCAGAGCGCATGCGCGACACCACGGCGCGCCTCACGCGGGTGTTCGAAGCCACCGCTGCGCGCAAGCATGTCGACCTGGTGCGCGCGGCCGCGCTTGGCGCCGGCCATGAAGTCTGCGCGGCCGCGAGCTATGTCACCGGCTACCATCCGGCGCGTGTGGAAAGCTGGCGCGAGCCGGTCGGCTACCATCCGAACCAGGCCGGCATGGACCGCATCGCGCAGGATCTCGAGGCGGTCCTCGGCTTCAGTGCTGGCCGTGGCCCCAGAACCGCTCCATCGACAGGAAAGTAAAGGACGCCGTCCACCCGATCAGCAGCATCCCGTTCAGCGCTTCCAGCCCCGCCAGCAGGCGCAGATCGCCATGCGGCAGCACGTCGCCATAGCCCAGCGTCGTATAGGTCTCGGCCGAAAAGTAGAGGCAGCGCGAAAAGGGCAGCGGCCCGGACGGGCCCATGCCGCCGATGTCGAACCAGCTCGCCAGCACCCAGTAGGCCACGCCATACAGCAGGATCTCGAGGAAGTGCGCGCAGAAGGCGCCGAGGATCACAAGGATCAGCTGCAGGCGCGGCCGGATTCGCAGCATGGGCAGGGCACTGGTGAGCAGGCGCAGCACCTCGTAATGGATGAAGGTCGTGGCGACCAGCAGGAGCAGGCAGGTGAGGGCGGCGATTTCCACGCGTCCCAGCTTAACGCGAAAGGGCGGCAGGCAGCGCCGCGTTCCGGCGTATGCCCTCAGCTTTTTTTGCATTTGCAATTTTGCATGAGATTTGACGCCTCGGATTTGTATTACGATGCAAACATTTCCTCTGCCCTCAGCCCTCAGCCCCGATGAATTGCCTGCTGCGCCTCGAACGAATCACGCACCGCTTCGGCAAGGTGCTCGCCCTGAATGACCTCGACCTGGCCGTGCCGGAAGGCGAGATCTATGGTTTCCTGGGCCGCAATGGCGCCGGCAAGACCACCACGCTGCGCCTGCTGATGGGCCTGAACCCGCCGGATGCCGGCCGCATCGAACTGTTCGGCGAGCAGGTGAAGTCCGTGCCGGTCCGGCTGAAGCAGAAGATCGGCTTCGTGCCGCAGGAGCCGCATTTCTATCCGTGGATGACGGCGCCCCAGCTCGGCCGCTTCGTCGGCGAGTTCTATCCCACGTGGGATCCACAAGAGTTCGAGCGCCTGCTGCGCCGCCTCGACATCCCGACCGACCGCAAGGCCTCGGCCATGTCGGGCGGCACGCGCACCAAGCTGTCGCTGGCGCTCGCCTTCGCCTCGCGGCCGCCGCTGCTGCTGCTGGACGAGCCGACCACCGGCCTCGATCCGGTGGCGCGGCGCGAATTCAACGACCAGCTGATCGAACTGCAGCGCGAGCAGGGCACGACCGTGATGTTCTCCTCCCACCTGGTGGGCGAAGTGGAGCAGGTGGCGCAGCGGGTCGGCATCATCCAGGCCGGGGCGACGCGCTTCGAAGGGACGATCCGCAGCCTGCGCGCGCAGGTGCGGCGCATTGCGGGCCTGGCCCAGCCGCTCGAGCAGCCCGGCTGGCAGCGGGTGCGGGGCGACGTCTACCGGGCCGACGCCGCCGCCTGGGAGGGCGCCAGCCTGCCGCCGGGCGCCGAGGTGGAAGACCTGAGTCTCGAAGACATCTTCCTCGCCTTCGCCCGGACCGACGAGCTGCGCGCGGCATGAAGGCGCTGCTACGCAAGGAATGGCGCGAGCACTGGCGCTTCGTCCTGGTGCTGCACCTGATCGGCAGCGTGATCTTCGGCCTGGTGTGGGTCACTGCGCAGAACGCGGTCTCGCCGCTGCAGGCCTGGCGTTCGCAGATCGTGTCGTTCGGTACGCTGGCGGCCATCGTGCTGCCGAACCGGCTGGTGATGCGCGAGTACGGTCTCGGCACCCAGCTGTTCCTCGAGGTGCTCCCGATCGGCCGCGGCACGGTCTTGCTGACGAAATGGCTGGCCGGCTGGTGCGCGCTGATGCTGTTCTTCGTGCCGGCCTTCTGCATCGCGCTGTATGCCGTGCGCGACCAGGTCTTCCTGCGCGCCGACCTGGCCGGCCTGGTGGCCCTGCGCAGCGCCGTCTATCTGCTGTTCGTCTATACCGGTGCCTTCGCGATCGCCCTGACCCTGCGTTTCCGCTTCGTCGTCTGGGGACTGCTGTTTCTCCTTGTCGCCACCCTGAGCGACCGCGTGCAGCGGCCCATGACCGAATGGCCGCCCTTCCTGGTCGCGGGAGAGGCGATGCCGCTGCTCGGCGCGCCGCCGCCCTGGCACGAAATCGCCATCACCGCCGCCCTGGCGCTGGGCATGATGGGGGTCTGCCTGGCGCTGGCGGTATCGGCGCGCGGGGCGCTCGCGGTGGTGCTGGCGCGGCGCATGTCGTCCCGTGCGCGGACCCTGATGGCCTTCGCCTTCGGTATCGTCGGCGGACTGTCGACGCTGATCGAGAAGCGCGCGCCGCCGCCGCCCTTCCGCCTGGAGCAGGCCGTGTCCAGCCAGGGCGACCCGGTCGTCAAGGTCGGCTGGATGGGCGAGGTCGGCGGCATGCCGCCGGCGCGCCTGGCCGCGCAGATCTCGTCGGATCTTGCCGCCATGCGGACCTGGCTCGGACTGCGCGAGCTGGCGCCAGTGTCGCTGGTGCCCGATGCCTGGCGCGAAGCGCACGAAATCGGCTTCGGCAAGGCCCGCCCGAACCAGCTGCTGGTGCGGGCGGCGCTCGGCGCGCCCGAGCTGGCGCTGCCGCAATTGCGGGAGATGGTGCGGATCGCCGAACTGCTCGACCAGTCGCCGGCCTACGTCTGGCGCGAAGACCGCACCTGGCTGCTGCGCGGTTTCAGCGCCTGGTGGGAGGCCGAACGGAGCGAGGGCTATGCGACGCTGCTGCAGCGCCGTGCGGAACTCGCGTCCCGGCTGTTGCGCACCTATGGGCTGGATGACGAAGCGGCGTTGCGCCGCGCCGATACCGCCGAGGAACTGCTGGGCGAGTGCCTGGGCAGCGCCTGGGCATGGCGCGCCGTGCAGACCCTGCACGACCGCCTCGGGCCCGAGCGTTACCAGGCGCTGATGCGCGCCGCGCTGGGGCAGCCGTCGCTCGACGATGCGCGCAGCCTGGTCCGGGTTCCCGCCACCGCCGATCTGCTGGCGCAGAACGGATTGCCCTTGCCCCAGCTGGCGCTGGCCATGCAGCGGAACGCCGGCCAGGACCCGCACGCGGCGCCGCCATCCGCGCTGCAGGTGCAGGCTGCGCGCTTGTCCGGCACGATGTCCGAACTGCGCTACCGGATCACCGGCGCAGCGCCGATCGGCCTGGCGGTGCGCTACAAGGCGCTGCGTCCGGCGGAGCCGTCGGTCGAGTCGCAGACCACCTGGTGGGCCGGCGCCAGGGCCAGCGGCGTGCTGCCGGCCACCTTCGCCGCGGGAAGCCGCGTGTTCGTCATGGCCGAAGCCTTCGATCCCGCCCTGGGCTGCCGGTATCGCCTCGGCGCCGTCCGCAAGGAGCTGCCATGAAGCGCGTCCTGATTGCCAAGGAATGGGCCGGCATGCGGCCTTTCGCCTGGCTGCTCGTGGTCCTGTTCCTGCTGGACCTGCTCGAACTGGGGGCGGGCGACCTGCAGACCTGGCACCGCCACTTCACGCTGTTTTCCGGCTCGCGCTGGACCGAAAGCACCGTCATGTCGCTGCTGCTGTCCTTCGCCATGGGCAGCGGCCTGCTCGCGCGCGAACTCGAGGACGGTACGCTGGCCTTTCTCGACGGCCTGCCGGTGCGGCGCAGCGAAGTCTTCCTGTCCAAGCTGATGGTGGCAGGCGCCTGCCTGTTCGCCTACGCGATGCTCACGCCCGCCCTCGGCTGGGCGCTGCACGTCTGGCTGCGCCATTCCGTCGACGAGCCCATCGCGGCGGCGTCGCTCGGCTGGCTGTCCTTGCGCTACCTGCTGTTGCTGGCGGCCGGCCTGGCGCTGGGCCTGCTGTTCGGCTTCCTGCGCTATCTTGCCTGGGCCCTGCTGGCGATCGGCGCCGCGGCCGTCCTCATGCTCAGGAGCGCATGGCCGCGCGCCGGGACCGCGATCGATCCCACCCAGCTGCTCGAGGACGGCTGGGCCACGCAAGGGTGGGGCGGGGACACGGTGTGGACCGTGGCCGTCCTGACCCTGGCCTGCCTGGCGGCTGCCTGGCTGCTGTTCGCCGGCGCCGGCGGCATCGCCATGCTGCGCCTGGCCAGGCTGGCGCAGAACCGGCTCTTCATGTTCGTGCTGGTCGCCGCCGGCGTGGTCGCGCTGTTCGCCGTCATGTACCAGACGCTGGGCAGGGACATCGACAAAGGCGGGGACGAGCAGGAAGGCGGCCAACCCGTCGCCGTCGCGCACCCGGAAGGGCGGACCGAAGCGCGAAGCGGCGCGCGGGCCCGCAAAGTCGTCACGGCGCACTACACCTTCAACATTCCCGCCGGCCGCGCCATCGACGAGCGCGAGCTGAAGGCCGCCGACGCCGCCTTCGCCACCGCGGCCAGGGCCTTGTCGGTCGAGATCGGCGAGGCGCCGCTGATCGACGTCGACCTGGCCGGCAGCATCCGGCACACGGCCGGACTGGCTGCGCACAACCGCGTCCGCGTCACTTACGAGCCGGGCTGGCAGAACACGCTCGTGCATGAAACCGTGCACGTGATCGCGAGCTGGCTGGCGGGCGGCGAGCGCGGACGGGGACTCGACAGGATGTCCTTGTTCAACGAAGGCCTCGCGCACTGGGCGGAGCCGCTGTACCGCGAAGATGCGGACCTGCGCCGGCAGGGCAACCTGGCGGTGGCGACCATGTTCCGGCGCCACCTGCTGAACCAGGACGAACTGCTCGACGACCGCTCGCTGCAGCGGAACATCGACTGGCGCCTGCAGTACCCGCTCGGCGCCGGCCTGATCGAAGCGCTGGTGAAGCGCTACGGCGAGGAGGCGCCGCGGCACGTGCTGACCACACTCGCGCAACCGGACTTCCCGCCGGCGCTCCAAGGCTACGAACTGTATCGCAGCGCCTTCCAGCGCGCCGGCTTCGACCTCAACCTGGTCCTGAACGACTATGCGCTGCAACTCGGGCAATGGAGCAGGACGTTTGCCCCGGCCATCGACAGCATGCCGCGGCCGCGTGGCATTCTCGTGCGCGAGGGGGCCAGGGTCGGCATCGCGGTGCAGCTGGACACCCCGCTGGCGAAGGGACAGCGGCTGGTGGTGCAGTTCCGGCCGCGCGCCGACAGCCGGATCGACGATGTCGTCGCCGTCGACCAGCTCGACCGGAGCGGGCGGCGTCCCGTCGCGTGGCTGCCGCTGGACCAGGTGGCGGGCAACCAGGTCTGCTACCAGGTGGGCGTGCGCACCCGCCTTTACGACATGGTCGAACCCTGGAGCTGCCTGCCGCTGCGGGCTGCGGCGAATCGCTAGCGCTGCGTCCGAACGCGATTGCTGGTCTAATATGACTTGGACCCCCGCCTGCGCGGGGGCGACGTCTTTTTGAGGAGCATTCGATGACCATCGCATTCATCGGCCTGGGCGCCATGGGCCGCCACATGGCCGCCAACCTGCTGCGTTCAGGGCAGATCGTCCACGTCTGGAACCGCAGCCCGGACCCCGTGCAGGCGCTGGCCGCCAGGGGCGCCAGGCCGGCCGCGACTAGCGCCGAGTGCGGCATCGCCGACGTCGTCTTCACCATGCTGGCCGACGACAACGCCACCCGCGCCGTGATGCTCGACGGCGGCGTGCTGGATGCGATGGCGCCGGGCAGCATCCACGTCAACATGGCCACGGTCTCGGTCGCGTTCGCGCGCGAGATGGCGGCGCTGCACCTGGAGAAGGGCGTCGGCTACGTGGCCGCGCCGGTGCTGGGCCGCGTGGACGTGGCCGAGGCCGGCAAGCTGAACATCCTGGCCGGCGGCAGCGACGAGCTGATCGCCCGCGTGCAGCCGCTGCTGGACCTGATGGGCCAGAAGACCTGGCGCTTCGGCGAGGCGCCGGAGCAGGCCAACGCCATCAAGCTGGCCTGCAACCTGACCCTGGCCTGCGCGATCGAAGCGATGGGCGAAGGGGCGGCGCTGGCCGGCGCCCACGGCATCCCGCCCGCCAACTTCATCGACCTGATCACGAATACCCTGTTCGCCGGCTCGCCCGTGTATAAAGGCTATGGCGGCATGATCGCCCAGCAACGCTACAGTCCTGCCGGTTTCAAGCTCTCGCTGGGCCAGAAGGACGTGCGCCTGGCGGTGGAGGCGGGGCAGGACAGGAAGCTGCCGCTGGCCTTCGGCGATGCCCTGCAGGGCGTGCTGAAGGAAGCCGTCGACCACGGCGACGCCGACCTCGACCTGGCGGCGCTGGGCAAGAACGCGGCGCGCCGGGGTGGACTGATTTAAGAAAGCACATGGAAAAACTGATTGCAGAACTGACGCGCCTCTACCTGGCGCCCGAGGCGGTGACCCGCGACGCCCTGGCCGCGCACATTGCCGGCAAGACCACGCTGGCCATCAAGCTGACCACCGCGGACGGCCTGACGCGCGCGTTCGCCATTCCCTTCCGTAAGGTCTTCGGCGATGGCGAAGCCGGGCACTGGGACCGCCTGTGCGAGGTCGCGAACGCGCTGCAGGCCGACCTCGGCCTGCCCGCGCCGGCGGTGAGCATCGACGGCGCCAGCGCCTACCGCCTGTGGCTGTCGCTGGAGACGCCGGTGCCGGCCGGCGAGGCGCAGGAGTTCCTGGAACTGCTGCAGCAGACCTACTTCCGGCAGACCGAGCTGGCGCCGGACGCCGCCACCGCCCCGGTCTACCTGCCGCCCTGCCTGAACCCGCGCAGCGGCAAGTGGGCGGCCTTCATCCATCCGGGCATGGGCGCTTCGTTTGCCGAGGAGTCCGGCCTCGAGGTCGCGCCGCCGCTGGCGGGCCAGGCGGCCTTCCTGGAAGGGCTGGACAGCATCGCCGACGAGCAGTTCCGCGAAGCCCTGCACAAGCTGGAGCAGCGCCACAGGCCTGCGGCTGCCCCGGCGTCGGCCCATGTTGCGGCCGGGCCGGAATCCAGCGCGGCAGGCGATGCCCTGGCGGCCGAGCCGTTCGCGCTGGCGCACCCGCCCGGCGCACCGGCCAGGGCGCCGGCCAAGCCCAAAGCCGCGCCGGACGGTCTGCTGCTGAAAGACGCCACGCTGGAAGACATCGTGCGTCACCTGCACGCGAAGAACATCGAGCCGACTTTCCGCTTCCTGCCGCCAGAATAAGCGAGCCTGCGGCATTGCCGCGCCCCTTTTCCCGGATCTGCGTTAGGGTCGGGTTTTACATTCGTGGGACGAGGCCATGCCAAAAATCGTCGTCATCGGCGGTTCAGCCGGCGGCATCGCCGTCATGAAGCTCATTCTCAAGGCGTTGCCGAAGGATTTTCCGGCGGCAGTACTCGTCGTTAACCACATCGGCGCATGGGAAAGCGTACTGCCGACCCTGCTGGAGCGCCACTCGGCCATGCCGGTACGCCACGCGACGCAGGGCGAGCCGGTGATGCCGGGCCAGGTGCTGCTGGCGCCACCGGACCTGCACCTGACCGTGTCGAGGGCGGGCGAGCGGGCTTATGTGCACCTGTCGCGTGGGCCCAAGGAGAACCATTCGCGTCCCGCCATCGATCCGCTGTTCCGTTCCGCCGCCACCGCGTTCGGGCGCGATGCGATCGCGGTCGTGCTGTCCGGCTTCCTCGACGACGGCACCGTCGGCCTGCAGGCGATCAAGGCCTGCGGCGGCATTGCCGTGGTCCAGGACCCGGCCGAGGCGGAGGCGCCGGACATGCCCGCCAGCGCCATCGAATACGCGGCGGTCGATTTCGTGCGGCGCCCGGCCGAGATCGCGCCGCTGCTCGTCGACCTGGCGAGCCGCCCGGTGGAGCACCCGGTCGGCGGTGCCGGCGCGAGTGCCGAACTTCAGGCCCGGCTGGACGTCGAAAACCGGATGGTCATGGAGGATGTCGATATGGGGGAGCTGGATCGTATCGGCTCGCGCGTACCCCTGACCTGCCCGGAATGCCGCGGTGCCCTGTGGGAAATCCAGGACGCGCATCCCTTGCGCTACCGCTGTCATACCGGGCATGCTTTTACCGCCAGGGTGCTCGCGGCCATGCAAAGCAATGGCGTCGAGGAGGCCATGTGGGCCGCGGTACGTGCGCTGCATGAGCAGGAGCAGTTATTGCTGCTCATGCACCGGCAAGCGCAGGGATTCCGCAGCAGCGCCCACGACGAATATCTGCGCAAGGCCGCGCAGGTCAGGGAGCAGGGAAAGCTGTTGACCGACCTGATCGCGGCGCGCGTGCGCATCGCGCAGGACGAGGCGGGATAGCGCCATGGCCGGCGCAACGAGTCATTGGACCGCTGACCAGGCCGAGGCCTTCGTCCGCCTCATGCTGGGCAATAACCGGCAGTATGGCGTGGTGTTCTACGATGCCGGATTGCGCATCACCGGCTGGAACGGGGCCGCGCACGCGATTACCGGATGGACCGCGGCGGAGACGCTCGGGCAACCGCTGGCGATGCTCTACGTTCCCGAAGACAGGGCCCTCAAGCTCGACGAGCACGAGGGAAATTCGACACGGCTCACCGGCATCATGGAAGACGAGCGCTGGCATTTGCGCAAGGATGGCTTGCGTTACTGGTCCAGCGGCGTCAGCCTGGCCATGCCGGGCAAGCACGGCGAGGACGCCGGTTTCGTGAAGCTGTTCCGCGATGTGACCCACCTGCGTGTGCGCATGCGCTACCTGGAGAACATCCAGCAGCAGCTGAACGCGCGGCAGAACGAGCAGAACATGTTCATCGGCACCGTCGCGCACGAGATGCGCAATCCGCTGTCGCCCTTGAAGACCGCGCTGGAACTCCTGAAGCGCCAGCTCGGCGACGAGCCGCGCCATGCCCAGCCCCTGGCGATCATGGGACGGCAACTCGGCCTTCTCGAGCGCCTGGTCGAGGACCTGGTCGACGAGACGCGCGTCCAGTGCGGCAAGATGAGCATCGCCTATGCCAGGGTCGTGCTGCAGGAATTGCTGTTCGAGGCGCTGGATGGCTGCAGGACCGCGGCCGAGTCCAGGGGCGTGGCCATCCACCAGCTCATGCCGCCGGTACCGATCGAGGTCGAGGCCGATCCGCGGCGCCTGCTGCAGGTGGTCGTGAACCTGCTCAACAACGCCATCAAGTACACCCATGCCGGCGGCAATCTATGGCTCTCGGCCACGGTCGACCAGACCCACTTCGTCATCAAGGTGCGCGATGACGGCCAGGGGATCGCGCCCGAACTGCTGCCCAGGATCTTCGACATGTTCACCCAGGCCGATCCCGGCCATGCCGAACGTGGCGCCGGGCTCGGCATCGGGCTGTCGGTCGCCAAGGAGATCGTGTCGCTGCACCAGGGCACGATCGAGGTCCGCAGCGAAGGCAGCGGCAAGGGCAGCGAGTTCAAGGTGCGGATTCCACGGTGGCGCGAGCATGGGACGGCGTCGGAACTGCCGCCTTCGTCGGCTACCTGAAGCGCACTTCACCGTTGCGGCCAAAAGTTCCGTTGCTGAGCATTGCCGGTGACAGTCATCAATCCGTCCATGCAGCACGGTTGACGCTAGCCTGCCCTTTTGTTGAAGTCGAAGAGGGAGGAGCTACTCAACCACTTGTGCGCAGGTCGCGACGGAGACGAGGATGCAAACTTCAACATGGACGGGCAGGCTGGCGGCGTGGATCGGATCGATCCGCATTTCAAACGAGGTCAACAGCGGACGGCGCAAACACCTGCTGGCGGCGGTGGTCGTGGCAGCAGGGCTGGCGGCGGCCCTGGCGGCGCCCGTGCCCGCCAGTGCCGAGGATGCCGCCTACAAGGGCCACGGCGGCAGCAAATGGGCCGCCTCGTGGGCGACCTCGATCCAGTCGGCCTATGTCCTGCCGACCACGCCGCAGGGCGCCGCGGTGTCGGGCTTCGACCCGCAGCCCGACCTCAGCATTCCCTTGCCGAATGCGACCACGGCGGGCGCCGTCAACCAGAGCTTCCGGATGATCGTCAAGCCCGACCTGTGGGGCCGCACGGTGCGCATCCGCTTCTCGAACGTGTTCGGCACCAAGCCGGTCACCTTCAGCCACGCCGCGGTGGCCCTGCAAAGCTACCAGGCCAACCTGGTGACGGGCACCAGCGTCGACCTGCGCTTCCGGGGCAACCGCAGCATCACGATTCCGGCCGGGCAGCAGGTCTACAGCGATCCGGTCGCGCTGCCCTTCGTCTCCAGCAGCCAGCCCGAAGCGCTGGAGGGCCGCAACCTGGCCATCAGCTTTGCCGTCGAGGGATCGTCGGGGCCGATGAGCCATCACGGCACGGCCTTCACCACCTCCTACATCAGCGCCCAGGGCTCGGGCGACAAGGTCTCGGCGGAGGACGACGTCGCCTATCCCTATTCGACCACCTCATGGTTCTTCGTCAGCGAAGTCGACGTGCTGGCGCCCAGGGACACGCTGGTGGTCGTGGCCTTCGGCGACTCGATCACCGACGGCACCTTCTCCACGCTCAACGGCAACGACCGCTGGTCGAACGTGATGTCGCGCCAGTTGCACCGGCGCCTCGGCAACCGCGTCAGCGTGGTCAACCAGGGGATCGGCGGGAACGCCGTGGTCGCCAACCTGACCGGCCAGCCGGCCACCCAGCGCGTGCAGCGCGACGTGATCGGCATGGCGGGCGTCGATACGGTGGTCTGGATGGAAGGCATCAACGACCTCGGCGGCGGCCAGCTGACGCCCGAACCGATCATCCCGGGCTACCGGCAGGTCGTATCCAGCCTGCACGCCGCCGGCATCAAGGTGATCGGCGCCACGCTCACGTCCAGCTATGTGCCGAACGGCCAGGTGCCGGCCAACAGCCCGCTGGCCGCGGCCAGCGCCACGCTCGCCGAACAATACGGCAACGCCCAGACCGATGCCTACCGCAGGACGCTGAACAACTTCATCCTGACCAGCGGAATCTTCGATGGCACGGCGGATTTTGCCGCGGTGACTACCGATCCGCGCACCGGCACGCTGTATGCGCCTTACGTGCCGAACAGCGAGGGCAGCGCCGGCGACTACCTGCACCCGAACCGCGCCGGCTACCAGGCGATGGGCGTGACGGCGGCGAATGCGGTGCTCAGGCTGCAGCGTACCGGAAACCAGCAGGCAGCGGCACAGCAGCCTTGAGCGGACCTACATCTGCCTGAACAGATCCGCAAAATTCCGGCTCACCACCAGCTCCTCCGGCCGGCCCTTGAGCCTGACCAGCAGGCGGCCGCGGAAGTCGGTGCGGGTGCCGGCCACGTGGCGGGCGGCGACGATGACGCCGCGGTGGATCTGCCAGAACTTCTGCTCGTCCAGCTGTTCGCGCAGCTGGCGCAGCGGGGTGCGGATCAGGTGCTCGGCATCGGGCGTGAAGACGCTGGTGTACTTGTCGTTGCTCTGGAAGTAGATCACTTCGTCGACGGCGATCAGGCGCGTCTCCTGGCCCTGGGCCGCGCGGATCCACTGCAGCGGCGCCGCGGCGGGCGACGCGGCGGGCGCCCCGGGCACAGGTACGCCGAGCTGGCGCAGCATGGCGGCCAGCTGGGCGGCGGTGTCCGGATTCGGCGCCGGCATCGATGCGGATGCGGGCGCCGCCAGCGTCTCCTTCAGGCGCGCGACGGTGCGCTGCAGGCGCTCCAGGCGGATGGGCTTGAGCAGGTAGTCGAAGGCTTCGCTGTCGAAGGCCTGCAGCGCGTATTGTTCGTGCGCGGTGGTGAAGACCACCTGTGGCGCCGAGCCGCCTGCCGTCAGGCGGCTGGCCAGCTGCAGGCCGTTCAGGCCCGGCATCTGGATGTCGAGGAAGACCACATCGGGCGCCAGTTCGTCGATCAGGCGCAGGGCCTCGATGCCGTTCGGCGCACGCCCGACGATCTTCAGTTCCGGCCAGGCAGTGGCGAGCTGCTCTTCGAGATAGGCGAGCAGGTGGGGTTCGTCGTCGGCGAGCAGGGCGGTGGTCACGCTGGGTCCAGGGCTGGAGACAGGGGTAAAAGCAGGCGCGAAGTCACGCCGGCGGCTTGGTTTTCCAGTAATTGTAGCTGAGCCTTGCTGCCGTGCAGGCTGCGCAGGCGCTCGCGCAGGTTCGTTAAACCGACGCCGCCGCCCGGGCGCGGCGGGGCGTTGCCGAGGCCCATGCCGTTGTCGCTGACCTCGACCCGCAGCAAGCCGTCGGCACAGGCGGCGCGGACCACGATCTCGCCGCCTTCCATCTTCGGTTCGATGCCGTGCATGACCGCGTTCTCGACCAGCGGCTGGATCAGCATCGGCGCGATCTTCAGCTCGCGGCAGCTGTCCGGCGCTTCGATGCGCCAGCGCAGGCGCGCGCCCATGCGCACCGCCAGCAGGTCGAGATAGGCGCCGGCCAGGTCGAGTTCCGCCCCCAGGGTCGCCTGCCCGGCGCGGCTGGCCGACAGGCTGGCGCGCAGGAAATCGATCAGGCGCTCCAGCATGTGCTTCGCGCGGTCCGGCTCGCTGCCGATCAGACTGACGACGTTCGACAGCGTGTTGTACAGGAAGTGGGGTTCGATCTGGGCCTGCAGCGTGCGCAGGCGGGCTTCGGCCAGCAACTGGCCGGCCTCGGCGATTTGCTGCTGCTGCAGCGCCGCCGCGGTCTCGCGCGCCATGCGGCGTTCGTTGACGGCCAGGATCGCCATCGTGATGGCGGTGATCACGAGGCCCATCGGCAGGATCGGGGCCAGCGCGCCGTCGATCAAGAGGGCGCTGAAGGGGTTGGCGCCGCGCAGCAGGGCGTCCGGCACCGTGAAGCCGATCACGGCGCTGGCTTCGATCAGCAGTACCTGGCAGGCCCGGAGCGCCCACGACCGGCGCGCCGAAGCAGCGGGAAAGGCCCAGCGCAGGCCGGCCAGCGCGCCATGGATCAGGAAGCCGATCGTATTCGAGGTCAGCAGCACCATGCCCAGCAGGCCGGGCAGGCGCGGGCCGACGCCGCGCGGATTCGTGGCAAACAGGATGGCGGTCAGTATCATGCCGATCAGGCTGCTCCACAGCGCGGTATAGACCAGGTTGCGCCGGGTCGAGGCGGGCCAGCGCCGGAACAGCGCGAACATGTCCAGCGGGTGGGCGGCGCGGCCGGGATTGGTCGGCATCATCTCTCCTTGTTGAGCAGCCAAGAAATTACCATGGATCAACGCAGGTTGACAGTCAGGCTGCGGCCGGCGTCCGGCAGCGCAAACTTCGCGGCCTCGAAAGGCGCCGGGCCCATGAAGCCCTGGGCATCATTGCTGAAGGTCGACATCTCGACCGGCATGCCCATGCGGTTCCGGTCCATGCGGCCATTGCCGTTCGCGTCGTGGTAGACCGCGAAGGCGTACTCGCCGGGCGCCAGGTCCTTGAACTGGACCGTGGTCGTGCCCGCGACCGCTTCCACCGCGGCGGTCTGCAGCGGCCGCTTCATCCATTCGCCGGCGCCGCCGTAGAGCGCGACCATGACCTGGCCCTCGTTACTCTCGACGTTGTCGATGCGGATCGTGAGGTCGGCGGCCCGGCCTGGGCGGCGCTGCAGACGAATGCCAGGATGGCGAGGCGGACGGCGGCTTGCATGCTGGTGCTCCCTTGTTGTGGATGATGGGCGCATCGTAGACAGGCATATGCATGCAAGTACGGCCATGCGACGAAACGCCGCCGGGCAGCGTGAACTGCAATCCGGCGGCGCGAAAGGGAGCAGCGGGCGCACGATACGGTACCGGCGCGGCTGTTTTGTGCGCCCCCGCATAAAACATTGCAGGTGCTGATCGGCACTGACAAGATGCGGCTTCAATCGTTTTGAACGGGAAAGCCGCCACATGATCAAGAAACGCGTACGAGCAGCATGGATGATATTGATGCTTGCCGCCTTTGCCTGGGCCGCTGAGGCTGCAGAAACACCGGCATTGCCTTCGGCGTTTGCGAAGGTGGTGCCACGGGAGCTGAGAGACGGCCTGCAACTGGTGCAGGTGAGGACGCGCTGCGCCGACTGTCCGCCCTGGCGCACGGTCGATGTCGTGCCGGAGGAGCCTTCCGGACACATCAGGCAGGAGAAGGTCAGCGTTCGCGACGGCATCACGGCAATGTACGCCTATCCCGGCACGGATTTTTTTGCGAATGCCAAGATGGAGGTGAGCGTTGCCGGCAGCTACGAGCGCGACAAGGCGATCGTGACCGAGGTGATCGAGCATGCCTGCGCTCGCAGCAGGCAGGGCATCGCCGCTTATCTGCAAGCCCATCCGAACGAGAAGGACAAGTATGACCGGGCAGCCGCAGGCAGGAGCTACGTCGAATCCGAAAAGAGCAGCTATAAAGGCTACGAGTATGTATGGTGCAGCCAGAATGCGGGTATCGCCAACCACACCGGGATACTGAGCCAGTTGCACATCTTCCTTCCGCAACGCGAGACGATCGTCACGGCTTATCTCATGAAGCAGAAGACCGCGCCGTTCCAGACGATCGGCGAGTTCCTGCAGCGGCAGCGCGACTTTATCGAAGCCTATATCGATTTCCTGGCGGCTGACTGAACAAAAAAAATGCCGCCCAGTGGACTGGACGGCACTTTTCGGTAAGCAGCTCGAGCAGAAATCAGTTGTAACTGGTCCAGCGTTGCGGAATCTCGATGTGGCCGGACTCGGCCGCGTCGGCGTAGGCGCGCATTTCGGCGACCATGGCTTCGAGCTGTTCCTTGCCGGGATTGGCCAGGAAGCCCTTCATGCGCTCCTGCAGCGCTGCCTGCTGGTCGCGCCACTCGTAACGGGACGACTTGCTCATGCTACCTCCTTGCGGCGAACTGCCGTCTTTGTATTTTTCGTGTTCATGACACCCTCCTTCATAAGGCAATCAGGATGCATCAGGATGGTGCAAGCGGTCCGTGCGATGCCGCACATAGTCCCCGCCGCTCAGGGCGAGGGCAGCACGCTCCGGTAGAACAGTTCGAGGCGGCGCTCGAGCTCGCGGCGCGCTTCCTCTGGCGTGGATTTCTGCTCCGGAAACACGAAACGGCACAGCTGGTCGCCGCCGATGCAGGCCATCAGGTGGCCGGGCAGCAGGTCGAGCGGCACGTCGGGACGCATCTGGGCCTGGATGTCGGAGCGTGCAAAGAAGCGCGCCAGCATCTCGCGGGTCTGGCGCGGGCCGCCGTTCCAGAAGGCTTCGGCCAGTTCCGGATTGGTTGGGGCCTCGGCCAGTACGATGCGCTGCATGTCGATCGCTTCCTGCGAGGTCAGCAGTTCGTGCATCTGGCGCGCGAAGTCGTCCACGATGTCCTTCAGCGGGCGCGGATCGGTCTGCATCGGCTGGTTGCGGAAGAAGCGGTGGCGCTTGTCCGCCAGCACCGCGTGCAGCAGCCCGGCCTTGCCGCCGAACTTCACATAGATGGTGCGCACCGCCACGTGGGCCGCACGGGCGATCGATTCCAGGCTGGTCTTGGTGTAGCCGTTCTTCAGGAAGAGCTGGCCGGCAGTCTGCAGCAGCTCCTGCATGCGCGCCTCGACATCGGCGGCTTTGGGCCGCCCGGCTGCCTTGCAATCATTAACGGGTTTGTCCATGCCGCCACTGTAGCCCAGAAAAAAATGAAATGCAACCGTTTCATTTCTTGACTTCGCCAGATCTTTGTCGAATAATGCGATGAACCCATTTCATTTTTTTCTTCGGAGTCGTACTCATGGCAGATTCGCAAACCACGGTCGAGCAGAAACCGTCCGCCGCCGTTCCGCCGGCAGGGCCGGGTGCGTCGGCAGGCGCACCGGGCACTGCGCCCGCCAACGCCAGCAAGGGCCCGCCCAAGCGCGTGCTGATCGTGGTCGGCATCATCGCACTGGCCGCCATCGGCGCCGGCGGCCGCATGTGGTACCGCAGCAGCAACTTCGTCGAAACCGAAAACGCCTACATCACCGGTCACGTGCACCCGGTGTCGGGCCGCATCCCGGGCGTCGTCACCAAGGTCCTGTTCGACGACAACCAGATCGTGAAAGCCGGCGACGTGCTCGCCGAGCTGGACCCGGCCGACCAGGGCGTGAAGATCGAGCAGATCCAGGCCCAGATCGCCAGCGTGCAGCAGCAGATCGTGCAGGCCGACGCCGCCGTCGAGCAGGCCAGGGCCCAGGCTTCCGCCGCCGGCGCCCAGGTCGCGCAGGCCCAGGCCAACCTGGTGCGCGCAAGGCAGGACGCCGAGCGCTACGGCCAGCTGTACAACACCAACATGAAGGCCGTGTCGAAGGCCGAGGTCGATGCCGCCACCGCGGCCCGCGCCGGCGCCACCGCCGACGTCACCGCCCGTCGCGACAACGCCAATGCCGCCAAGGCCCAGATCAACGCCGCCTCCTCGGCGCGCGACGTGCTGAAGGCCCAGGTCAAGGTGCTCCAGGCCCAGCTCAAGGACGCCCAGCAGCAGCTCGGCTACAACCAGATCGTCGCGCCGGTCAGCGGCCGCATCGGCAAGCGCAGCGTCGAAGTCGGCGCCCGCATCCAGCCGGGCCAGCAGCTGGCCGCCATCGTCCAGGACGACGTGTGGGTGACCGCCAACTTCAAGGAAACCCAGCTGCCGGGCCTGGTGCCGGGCCAGGAAGTCAAGGTCGAAGTCGACGCGCTGAAAGACCATGAACTGGTCGGCCGCGTGGACAGCTTCTCGCCGGCGTCGGGCAACCAGTTCGCGCTGCTGCCGGCCGATAACGCGACCGGCAACTTCACCAAGATCGTCCAGCGCGTGCCGGTCAAGATCACGCTCAAGCCGGAAGACCTGAAGAAGTACGCGGGCCGCCTGGTGCCGGGCATGTCGACCGTGGTCGAGATCGACCTGCGCCAGAAGCCGCAGCAACAGCAGCAACAGCCGCAGCGCACCGCGTCGGCTCAGTGAAGCTTGGTAAAGCCCAGTAAAGGATTCTCATGACGAGTTCCACCCAGACGATGGCGCCGCCCGCGAACAACGTGCGGGTCGATGCGCGCACCTGGATCGCGGTGGCCGCCGGCCTGCTCGGCGCCTTCATGGCGGTGCTCGACATCCAGATCACCAACTCCTCGCTGCGCGACATCCTCGGCACGCTGTCGGCGACGCAGGAGGAGGGCTCGTGGATCTCGACCGCCTACCTGTGCGCCGAGATCGTGGTCATTCCGATGACGGCGCTGTTCGTGCGCGCCTTCGGCCAGCGCCGCTACCTGATGATCACCACCGCGCTGTTCCTGGTCTTCTCGACCCTGTGCGGCGCGGCCTGGAGCCTGTCGAGCATGATCGTGTTCCGCATGCTCCAGGGCTTCACCGGCGGTGCGCTGATCCCGATGGCGATGACGCTGGTGATGACCCGCCTGCCGCCCGCCAAGCGCGCGGTCGGCATGGCGATGTTCGGCCTCACCGCGACCCTGGCCCCGGCCATGGGCCCAACCCTCGGCGGCTACCTGACCGAGCTGTACGGCTGGCCCTCGATCTTCTACCTCAACTGGGTGCCGGGAGTGCTGCTGATCGCCGGCATGTACTGGGGCATCGACAAGGAGCCGCTGAACCTCAGGATGCTGGCGAAAGCCGACTGGCTGGGCATCGCCTTCATGGCGGTCGGCCTGGCCAGCCTCACCATCTTCCTGGAAGAAGGCAATTCGAAGGACTGGTTCGAGTCGAGCTTCATTATCACCTTCGCCGCGCTGGCGCTGGTCGGCATCCTCGGCTGGGTGGTGATCGGCTTCTGGCGCGCCGACCCCTTCGTCAACCTGCGCCTGTACGGCACGCGCAACTTCATGGTGGCGACCATCCTGTCGGCGGTGATCGGCATGGGTTTGTACGGGTCGTCGTACCTGCTGCCGCTGTACCTGGGCCAGATCGCCGGCTACTCGCCGATGCAGATCGGCGAGGTCATCGCCTGGATGGGCCTGCCGCAGCTGTTCGTCATGCCTTTCGTGGCGCGCCTGTCGCAGAAGATCGACAACCGCATCATGTGCATGTTCGGCCTGGCGCTGTTCGGCATCTCCTGCCTGATGAACGCCTACATGGACGCCAGCACCGGCTACGACCAGCTGATGGTCACCCAGATCATCCGCGCGATCGGCCAGCCCTTCGTGATGCTGACCCTGTCGAACTTCGCGATGAACGGCGTCGCGCCGAAGGACATGCCCTCGGCCTCGAGCCTGTTCAACATGACCCGTAACCTGGGCGGCTCGATCGGCATCGCGATGCTGGCGACCTCGCTGACCAACCGCGAGCACTTCCACTCGGCGCGCCTGGGCGAGGCGGTGTCGATGTTTTCCAGCGCCACCCAGGCCAGGCTGGACCAGCTGACCCAGGCCTTCATCGCGCGCGGCATCGACCCGGCGACGGCGGCCAACCAGGCACTCGAAGCGGTCGACCGCATCGTGCGCCGCGAATCCTATGTGATGGCCTACAACGACGGCTTCTTCATCGTCGGCGTGATCCTGATCGCGGCCATCGTGCCGCTGTGGTTCGCGGACAAGGTCAAGTCGCCGGGTGGGGCCGGCGGTGGTGGACACTGATTTTGCGCGTCATCCCCGCGCAGGCGGGGATCCATGCTGAGCGTCTTCGTTCGGCTCAGTATGGGTTCCCGCTTTCGCGGGAACGACGGTACAAGGGATAACTATCAATGAAAATTACCATGTTCAAACCTGTCATCCAAACCGCTGTCGCCGCTGCCGTCGCCGCGCTGCTGTCCGCCTGCGGCACCGTCGGCGCCGACTTCAAGGCGCCGCAGGGCGTCGACACCGCTGCATACCGCCACGCGCAGGCCGGCCAGGAAGCCCAGGCTGCGCGCCTGCCGGCCGACTGGTGGACCGTGTTCGGCGACCAGACCCTGAACAGCCTCGAGCAGCGCGCGCTGCACGACAACCCGAACGTGCGCGCCGCCGCGCAGCGCCTGGTGCAGGCGCAGGCCCAGCTGGGCGTGGTGCGCGCCGGCCAGCTGCCGAGCGTGAACGTGCAGGCCGGACTCTCGAACTCGCGCACTTCGGCCGAGACCTCGCAGGGCCTGGCGCTGGGCCACCGTTCGATCGAGGGTAATAATTACTCGGCGGGCGTCGGCTTCTCATGGGAGCTGGACCTGTGGGGCCGCGTGCGCCGCGTGGTCGAAGCGGCCGATGCCCAGGCCCTGGCGGCCCAGGACGACCGCGACGGCGTGCTGCTGATGCTGTCGAGCCAGGTGGCGACCACCTATTGGCAGCTGCGCGGCCTGGACGCCGAGCTGGCGATCTTGCGCAATGCGCTGGCGACCCGCCGCGAATCCCAGGAGCTGATCGAAGCGCGCTTCAACGCCGGCCTGTCGAACGAACTGGACGTCTCGCGCACCCGCATCGAGCGCGCCAACGCCGAAGCCGACCTGCACGAAGCCCAGCGCCAGCGCAACACGCTGGAGCACGCGCTGTCGGTGCTGGTGGGCGCTTCGCCGAGCGCGCCGCTGGTGGCTGCCAGCCAGGACGGCGCATTGCCGCAGGCGCCGGCCATCCCTGTCGGCCTGCCGGCCAGCCTGCTGGGCCAGCGCCCGGACCTGGCCTCGAGCGTGGCCAACCTGCGCGCCTTCAACGCCCAGATCGGCGTGGCCCAGGGTGCGTTCTATCCGGCGCTGTCCCTGACCGGCAACTACGGCTATGCCTCGGAAAACCTGCGCAACCTGGCCCAGGGCAGCGCGCGCCAGTTCTCGATCGGCCCGCTGGCCCTGTCGCTGCCGGTGTTCGACGCTGGCCGCAACCGCGCCAACCTGAAGCTGGCCCAGGCGCGCTACGACGAAGCCGTCGCCAACCACGAAGCGCGCCTGCTGACGGCACTGCGCGAAGTGGAAGATGCGCTGTCGGACGTGCAGCAACGCCAGCAGCAGGGCGAGGTGCAGGCGCAAGCCCAGCAGGCGGCAAGCCGCGCGCTGCTGGTGGCGCAGGCGCGCTACGACCGCGGCGTGTCGACCTACCTGGACGTGACCTACGCCCAGCGCAGCACGCT
>Ga0265798_10001964_pt1 | contig 30879 bp, 26 predicted proteins | sample P3T30metagenome_FD_192430 | JGI IMG/M metagenome (GOLD analysis project Ga0265798, IMG submission 192430) | Plant litter microbial communities from East Loma Ridge, Irvine, California - P3 T30 | ecosystem: Environmental > Terrestrial > Plant litter > Unclassified | place: USA: California... | reverse complement strand
ACGACCATAGGTCAGTGAGAACTGGGCATCCCGTCCGCTCTGCCATACATAAGCACTGAACCGGGCGACTAGTACTAGAGTGGGTGACCATCTGGGAATCCCGCCTGTTGTATGTTTTTGTCTTTTTGCGTCGTGTGACCGAGATCAAGGGATGCAGGCTCACCCCGTCTTGATATGCGGTAGTTGTAGGAGTACATGGTCGAGTTCGTTGCGAGTCGTGTGGCGAAGCCTGCTCTCGCGTATGAGGACAGAGTTTTGGTTTTGCACCGGATGTGCATGTGTCAACCGGGACATTGGTTTGGGTGATGAGCTGTCGTTGGTTTGAGTACTGGCAGCGGGTGAGGATAGGCTTGAAATGTCATGCAGACAGTAATCCAAGCGGTTTCTTTCCAACCTGTGGGTAATGGGCCTGCAATGCCTGCGATTCCGGAAAGCATGTATCGACGGCCCGGTAGAAAGGTTGCCAGCCAGATGTATGGTCGGCCTGTAACTCGGGTGTTGCTTCTAGTCGGAAGGTGTGCCAGCCAGCTCGCAGACTTCACTTTCACTTATCGGAAAGCTTAAAGTCCGTGCGCGGCCTCTTAGCTGCACTACCGAGAGTCGCAGTCACTTAACAAGGTCCCCACCCTCTAAAGTGAGATGCCCTGCAGTGTAAACACAAAGTCGCGCTCCTTGCTCTCCTGCTTTGTTCACACACACACACCACCACACTTGAACAACCACATTGCTTTGATCGCTTATGTATTCACCCGCGCCGAACGCCAAACGCATCGGCATAACCACTCTGCTTTGCAAAGTGAACCGCCAATCTTTCATTGAACATATCCCAATTCCAAAAAACGCAGGTACGTCGCCCTGGTCCCTCGCTGCCGACATTGCGCTGACATTCAACCAGTAGCTCATCTCCCTTCTCCCGGCCTGAGCCAACGCGAACAACGCAATGGCTCCCAAGTCAAAGAAGGTCGAGACTGCCACCGCACCACCTAAGACCGCTGGTCTCTCCAAGATTGCGCCCAAAGGAGCTTCGCCGACTGCTCACATCATCGCCGGCAACGACGACACTCGCCCGGCTGCAGCAAACGCGAACTCGAACGCCATTGGCTCGAGTGATATCCCAGCACCTGTCACTACCTCTTCCCCTACTACTTTGGATGCGACTCAAGTCATCGCGCCAGCCAACAGCGATGCCAGGCGCTTGGACGTCGCGAACCTCGCCCTCCAATTCAACACCGCCGACTCCGCTCTCAGCGACGGACTTATCGGCCGCGAGTCTCTCGAAATCAAGAACGACGACTTCCAGAACGAGAAGAGCGGCGGCCGCCCGAAATACTGGGTGAAGAAGTTCATGGAAGCTTTCGCCGTGGACTACCTCGGCGAGCCAGAAGACACCAGCAAGAACAGCCCCACCCAGAAGGCATGGTACGCCCGTTGGCAGAAGCAGGCCCACGTCGGCGTCGTCGCCATCTTCGACATGAAAGACCCGAGCCACCTCGAGAAGTGCTGCTGGTACCTCTTCGATTCCATCGTCAAGGCCCACGAGCTCGGAGTCCTCACTATGGCCGCCAACAACTGGACCTCTTCTAAGCTCAAGTGCTCGAGACGCTTGGCTGCTACGGTGGTCATCATCGAGAAGTACGCGCCTGTGCGTCATGACATTCTCCGCTTGTGGCACATCGACGAGATCGCTGCCAACCCGGAGGCTCTCGTTAAGAGGAAGCTGACGAACTGCTGGAACAACGGCATCCGCGCGGAGAGGTATGCCAAGAAGAAGAATGGCGGCAAGGCGGTTGTGCAGCAAGAGGTTGACGATGATGAAGAGGCGCAGGCGGTCGCCGATGTCGAGGAAGATGGAGAAGCACAGGCGTCTGCAGACGTGGCCGCAGAGGTGGTGGAGGAGGAGGTACCAGCAGATGTCGAACACGATCAGGAGCCGCACGTCACCTCGCCTCACGTGAAAAGCAAGCAAGCTCTGCCGCCACACACTCCGGAGAAAAGCAAGACCACCGTCGATGGCACCGAGAAGAACATCAACAAGGCGAAGGGAAAGAAGACCACCAAGACCAAGCGCGCCCGCTCGGCCACTCCAGAACCCCGTGACACCCAGGCCATCAAGAAGCCTGCGGTCGCACGTAAGCGTCCCGCTGGAAAGAAGGCAGCGATTGCCGTTGGCACCAAGGGTCGCAGCGATGACAAAGCTGCGGGCGCTGACGCTGGCACTGATCAGACGATCTGATGAGCCTCGAAATTGGCCATCTTCATGGAGTCTCTCATAGGAGCTCCATCAGCATTCTTGTGAGCTTCCGGTGACAGACAAGGCCGCCCGGATCAAGGATGCGGCTCAGCGTCTTGCCCAGGGTGTTGCTGGGAATGAGCATGGTGTTGGACGTATTCATCGAAGGATGCGTTCGACCATTGAATTTGTTTTAAGGTGGTTGGCCGCCGGCACACCTGCCTTGCTGCTGTAGGGGCGGATCTCAGTCTCGGTCATGAGTCTCAACTGCTTTGTTTTTTTTTTCATTCTCTTGTTTTTTTTTCCCTTGACTTTCGTTGTTTTGCCACATAGCAATGAATGTGGCGATAGATGCGACCGGAACAGACGCGAACAGAGCGTAACTTCTGAAATTTTGCCAGCATGCGGTTTTATTTGCGTTAAAGCGGACGGATTACGAGTGGCAGTATAGTCGGCATTGTTCCTATCAGACAGTAAAGGGCATGCCGAAGTACTATAGAAATTAGCGAGCGATTTGATTGTTAGCAAGGTTTTGCTCTTGCCTTTGCGTAGAAATGCAAAGATCGAAACAATTCTCATCGTTTTACTAGCGCCGCATTTGGCGGTGAATTCCATCCTGATCCACGTATCGTCGAGGTATTGGAGCTTTAAATTATGGTGGTAATGTACATTAATGTTACAGGTTTCTGGATTTGTACGGACCTTGCAGTCGTGATGTGTTGCTGTGCATCTTGCCCTGGTCAGACAAGGATGGTACGGCCTGACTTGTTTTCGCCGAGGGTTGCTTGGAGACTTTTCCGAGTGCGTGCGACGATGGGTAGGCGGTGTCCTTAGTAGCATTCTCTGCCTGAAGCACGCCTCCCAGGTGGAACGACTCCTGTCTTTGTGGATGGTTCGGGATTGCGTTGCGACAAGCAATGCACGCATCCCAAGTGCTGGCCGAAGAGACCGAGGTGAGTGTGAAGATGCCTCAAACCCCATCGATGGTACCGCGAATCTTCCAGGAAGCCGATCGGACTGGCAGGCATGGCGCTCGCAAGCAGTCCATCTAGCCTCTTCACAAACAAATTTATGTCTTTGACACAGAGTCAGCCTGTCGTCTAGGGACGGTAGGTCATGACTTTTGGCGCAGCGTCCCTCAAAGCGCTCTCCTCAGGCGATGCGGCAATACGAGCATCCTCGACCTCCTTGTCCTTTGCCTTCTGAGCCCGGCTTACGATGCCCGTCCACAGCTTCTCCAAGTCCACTTCCGCTCTCTTCTCCTCCGTCAACATCTGCACAACAATGTTCGAGCCAGTGGTGTGAGCTCCAAACCCGACCATTCCCTCGGCACGTTGGAGCTTGGTCTGGTCCTCCGGCAGCTCTCCGCCCTCAACTCTGCCAACATTGACACACACCCAGCCTGTCCTGATTCCGTCGTCCAAGTCTCCACGGCCAGTCGCCGAAGACCCAACTGCGCTCATCAATCGCGCCCTCTTGACCTTCCTTCGGATCTTCAATTTCAACTCATTCCGTCCCAGTAGTCCGTCCGCGTATGGCTTCATCTTATATTCCGTCCTGAGCCACCTGCACAGCCTGTCTGCGCTGACGTGCAGATGCTTTTCTGAGCGCGCAGTGCCGATAATCATAAGCAAATTGGATCCGAGCGCTGGCGGAGGATCCAGCTGTCTCAAATCGAGTAGTGTCAGGTCATCCATTCCGAGCTCGACGGAAACGTGCTGTAGCAGTGGCTGTAGTAGTTCCGGCGCATAATCTGGAAGATCCGGGAGTCGTTGTCGGTGCGCCATTGGACTTTCCACCACTTGCTCTTCTTGTTGTGTTTGTAGATACCAAGGGACATGAGACTCTGTGGCAGCGCCTTGTGATTCTAAAGGCGAAGTCTCCTCCGCTGAGAGCTCATCTTGCTTTGGTGATGTCTCCTTCTCTTCGATAGCCGCTTCTTCAAAAGCATCTCTCGTAGCCTCCACATGGTCGTTGATACTGTTCAGACTATGTTCCTCTTTCAGTTGAAACCTCTCCCGTGCTTCATTGAGGTTCCTGGCAGGTCTGGTGAAGGTTCGCCTCTGAAGGGTGGGCTTCGAAGCACCGCCCATGCTGGTGATGAAAGTTCGCAGAACCCATGAGCGGCAGTTCTGGCACGCCAGCCCTCTGGTCGCCGCACTAACAAGAGCCATAATATGATCCAGGTAGTTGTAGATTGTAAATGGACAAGAACATGACCGTTCTTGCATCACCGTTGTGCCAAGTCCCGAACGACGGAACTTTCCCAATGGAGGTGAGCGTCGCTTTCGCCGCAGCAGCACCGCCGACGCTCGACTTACGATCTCCTGCCCGCCGACCATATCCAGTAGTAGCCCGCAAGACTCTCGCCGGCCCCGGTCTTGGACAACAATGAGTGCCTCACGCTCCTACCAGTGCCTCTCATGCCGCTTCAAGGACCTATCCGTTGCGGCACCCAAAATCGCCCGTCGCCAATTCCACGCTTCCATCTCTAGGCCGGCGCGCAAATCTGCCTTTCCCAATGTCAGGGCTGACAAGCTGGGCTTGACCGAGCCCGCCGTCGAACACTCACATGCGCGTGTGCGCCCTTACACCGAGCGGGAGAAGAAGCTGCTCGCCATGAAATACACACCGGACCAGATGGAGGCAATCGAGGTCGGCGAGGCTTCGATCGGAGACGAGGACTTGCGGATCCAAGGAAGGCCCAGGACGGATCCTATGCGCATCAGCTACTTCGACGATTTCAGCAAGGTGCGGCCGGTGGTTGATTTCCCGGCGGAGGGCGCACAAGAGGAGGATGTCGAGACTCTGTTGAAGTCTGGCCCACAGATATCATCACCTACATCAACTGGCCGTCCATCCAGACAACAGATTGCGGAAGACCTGGATCCCCGTATCCTCAGACTCAGTCAGCAAACAGGCATGACACCTGAACAAATCCGCCGCCTGCGAGTGAAGAACTTGGTGAATCACCGCGTTGTCAACCAGACTCGTCTCGGAAAGATCCAGAGCATGTACTACTTGACGATTGCTGGAAATGAGAACGGCATGATCGGTATTGGAGAAGGAAAGGCGATTGAAAACGAGGACGCCAGCAAGCAGGCAATGATGAACGCCATCAGGAACATGAGGCCCGTGCCACGGTACGAGGATCGCACAATCTACGGCGATGTGGAGGCAAAGGTTGGCGCGAGTGTGGTGCAGCTCTCTGCACGATCACCAGGTAATATTGGAATCCGCAAAGGAATCTTGAACATCGTTCTAACCCATCTATCAGGATTCGGCAACCGCTGCCAGCACCTCATTTTCGAGCTCGCCCGCGCGGCCGGCATCTCAGACCTTTCTGCCCGTACACCACGCTCAAGAAACAAGATGAACGTCGTCAAGGCAGCTTTCGAGGCGATGATGTCCCAGCGTCTGCCCGAGGACGTCGCGAGGGCTCGTGGCAAGAAGATGGTAGACGTGAGGAAAGTGTACTACGGCGGCAAGGTTTACTGATCGAGTAAGCGATTGTAATTTATGTAACTTTAGCGATGTCGGCGATGTGCCTGATGAATACAGGCTGTCTGCAGCACACTTGTAGCATGACTTTCTACACTTGAACGTTCTCGCGAGGATCCGGTGAATTGGCAACAGGAGCGCGTGTAACTTGAGAGAAGCATCCGAAGGCAGTTCAGACTAGGGCCTGGTCACGATCAAAATTCACGAATGGTACAGCATGAATATGGCGGGCGCCCCGACGGTCGTCAAAGACTCTTCTCAGGCGACAACTCACCAGATGCAGATATTGCCACCTAGACTCGCTCAGACATTGAGATTCATGTTGCATATCAATCATCACGGGGTTTTGCACAGTCTTATGGAGACACGCTTGATTAGCCAGACAATTCATTGCATCTCGGTAAGCTCTTGGAAGACCAACCTCGTCGTGCGCGCAGGCAATCTGCTCGTCACTCGGACTTCCCCAGGCGTCACTGCGCCTCCCATAAACTCCTGTCGTATTCTCGTTAAGCTTTTTCAATCTTCGCTCGGCTACGGCGACCTGCCACCCGTGAGGAAGATTCGCGGGATTGATATTTGCAGTGCCAGTAGTGTTCGTAGGTACCATCACGATCACTCTCACTCTCACTCAGTAGCGGTAGCGCGTGGAGTAATCCTTCGGGCTCACAACAAGACCACGCCCCTTCTTCGCGCCCTTGTAAATCGTCTCGATGATATCAATAAGCTCCTGCTTATCCTCCAGCACCCAGTTCAGCTTGTTGTTGTTTCCCGTGCCGAAATCGCACATCATGTGTTTGTTGCGGAAGAAGAACATCATCGTGACCGTGTCGTAGAGCTCGTACATCTGCTTGAAATCGGGCACTTGGTCCAGGTCGCAGACGTAGATGACGGCGAAGTTCTTGACGCGGTCGGCGATCTTGTACAGGACTTCGTCTTGGCGCATGCAGTCGGGGTCCCAGTCGCGTCCGAAACGGATTACCACAAGGCGGTCTTCTTCGGACATGATGGCTTGGTCGACGTGCCAGCCGGTGACGAGGTGGGGGATTACGACGGAGCCCATGATGGTTTTTGTATTCGGTGGGTTGGCGGGCGCTGTTGGGTAGGGAGGTTCTGAGTTTGTCGCGGTGAGATGTTCGAGTTGATGCAACAGATAGCGTCGAGTGACTCCTTCGTGGTGTTGAGTTGGAATAGTTGGCGCAAAGGCGTGTCGCAAATCCTGGATGTCAAAACACAAACTGAAGTCAAAGAAGTCAAGCATGTGAGAGAGCGGGCTGCGATTTACCCCAACCCTAACCCTCTCAAACATCAATCCATATGATGAACCACCGATGCCTGCATCCAATGTAGTCCGTTGTATGCTATCTTCTCATCCAGGGTGAAATCTTAACGAATCGGATTGAGACTGCTCTTTCAATCGCAAGCGTTGATCGAGGTCTGTCTCAAAACAAGCGAATACTCCTTCAACAGTTTAGACAATTTGATGTTCCAACGTCTCGACGATGCTCAAATCGCTTTTCATGTGGTGCATAATGCAATTGAACCAATACAACAGCTGCAGTAGACAGTGCCTAGTCGAGGAAGGTATGTCCAGTGTTAATTCCTTCCATAACTCGGTGAGGTCGCAGACATAAGTAATTCAAACCAGTGTAAGCCAACCCCAACCCTAACCCGACAATCAAAGACGGATGACTGAGAAAGAGCTGATTGGCTGCGGTATATCCGGCGCTAAGAACTTGTCACCAAAACCGATGGTCTCCCAAAGTCATGTCAAACCCAGCACTCACAAGTCGCACAACTCTACCAAAATTCGACAGATTAACATAACGATTGGTTTGTGCGAAAGCTGGCAACTAGCGGCGTGAATCTGTCTCTCCAGATCTTTTTCCAGTTTCTGGAAGTTTTCTACGCCTACTTTTGCGCTCACCTGAGGAGAGCAACGGTCCCCGAAAAGTAGAGCCCCGAGCCCTGTAGGTAGCATAACACCTTGCCCGCCGGGGAGAACGGATCAAGAGCGATGGATCTAGGTGGTAGGCCAGCGAGTAGATTTACTTGTCTCGCGTCCAAGTGAGACCGAGACATGCAGTCCGTGAGCCGAATCCTTCGCTTCACTAAAGCCTGCATTATCCAGCCACAAGTGGCCCAACGCCAAAAAGATCCGAATCCCTCAAACAGCATCTGAATGATGACGCCTCGGCCCTTTAATCATGAAATCAATCGATATCGACAGGGCTACGCGATACGCAAGAGGCCACCGCAAACGCTCGAACAAATTATGCTGGCAGGATGGTGAGAGTACGACCACTCATGAGTTACTGGAGGCCGCCCAGGGTTACATGAGCCTTCGAAGTGCCCGAGCCACCGTGTCAGATTGCTCATGCTCAACTTTTCTTGGCACTCAAAAGAAAAATGTTCATAATCAAAAATCGCCCACTCTCTCTCATCAAAGGTCGGCTGGCCCAATGGCAAGGCGCTTGACTACGAATCAAGAGATTGCAGGTTCGATCCCTGCGTCGATCAGAAAGTTGTTCTTTTGCTCTTATCTGGTACATCTGCTATTGAGAATGCATCTGCTATCCTTTTAACAGGTGGAAGAGCATTTTTGGGATTTTGTCGCCCATTTGGCGGTATAGCGTCGCCAATACCGATCAGATCGATGCGCGAATCGATTCACAATGACGAGAACGTGCAGGGCTTTCGATCGGTGCATCCAATTATATAGTATCTTGATGTTCGGCGTCGTGGTGATCAATTAAAGATGACGGGTCGGAAATGAATTGGACGCAGTACAGAGGCTCGAGTAGGACTTGTGGACGGGTAAGGCAAGCTTCTTTGTACTTCACGCCTACTAGACAAAACTGTAGATCATCTCCCATGGTTTTCTAGCATGGGAGATCGTCTATCTTGCGCCTTTCTTCGACGCGCCTAGTATCTTGTTAAAGAGTCACGTCGCCAACTCATTCGTGTCATTCATGCTCTCGCTGTGCTATGGCATGTAGCCAATTGACTCTAGTAGGTATGCAAGAACATGTAGCTTCGGAGCCGTGGCTCACTCAACGTCAGCCGCCGACCAATGCATGATTAATACTTACTTACAACAGCAGCACCGCTTAACGGGCTTGTGTGTTCGCGTAAAGATAACCCGAAATATCGCCGTGCACGTCGTTGCACATACCTAGGCTCCAGGAATCCGACTTGTCTTCACCATATCGTTCCCCAAACTTATGACTCTCGCAAATTCCAGCTCGTCACACTCAACCACCAGGCTGCGATTATGATCATCCTGCTAGTTCTGGCGACGATACTGGGTGCGCATGCGGTGACCTTCTCTAGCTGGCTGGGAGAGCCATGTTCCGGATCGCCTGCAATCCATGAGCAGACACTGGAACCATACAAGTGCCACCCGATCGGCAGCGCATCACACGCATCCATCAAAGGTTGGGGACTGCGAAACACAAACGCCAAAAGCGGCGACTTCATCGAGCTCTACCTCGACGCAGACTGCCAGGATCGCTTCTCAGTCTTGAAACACAGCGGGCGTTGCTTCACGGCGAGGCACAGGTCGCTGAAGTATTTCCCTCCAGGCCAGTTTCCAGACGAAGTATGTTATCTTTTGTCCGGGGAAGTGAGGTCAAGTCTGACGATGTTTAGATCGTGCCGGAAAAGACAGCAGAGGATCTCGCTCGCGATGCAGAGCAGCAGAAGGCGGACGAAGAGTTGGACAAGGCGATGATGCGAATCGAGCAAGCTGCTCTCATTGAGGATCAATTGAACTGGCGTGCTCAGATGCCTTCACTGCCTCGATGGTAGGTTTTTGAGTTCGATCATGAGTGTAAATTCGGGGAAGATTGAAGGGAATAGTCCATGGTCGCACAAGATCGGAACGGGGAAGACCTCGTGTCACCCTATGTTGATGTATGATGCAGGCAGAATTTCATGTTAAATCTCTCGAGCGTTAAGCTCGGCCTAGCCCTACCGATATCGATTGATTTGATAAATTTTTGACCCCGTACGATAGCCAATGCACGGGGATATCGATCTGTGTACTCAGAGCCAGGATCTCTCGAGATAAGATGGTGCAGTTGCTGGTAGAAGTTCGGAATGCTCAGATTCATCCCTCAGTCGGGCTATGAAATTGGGGTGATAAGCAATTCAATGGCCGTAATCGGCATTGGACCCTGTGAAACGACGTAATAATAAATCGCCCCGATCTATCGGTGGAGGGGTAAGTACTCTGACAGGTATCTTCAGACATTTGTGTGAGCCATCTCTCTTACTACTTCCACCATTGCAACACCTCCCCTCTCATCTTCGATCCCATTAACGACCGCCATCATGTCCGTCGAAACGATCACCACCATCTCGCCTGTCACGAACAAGCCCGTTGTCGAAAGACAAGGCCCCACCGACGCCCAGTTCGCCGAATTGCCCAAGACGGCGCAAAAGGCATTCCTTAAACACCGCAAGACCACACTTGAAGAGCGCAAGGAGATCGTAAAAAAGGCTCTTGACATCCTGTCCGAGCGCGAAGATGAGCTGGCGAGGGAGATCACTGAGCAGATGGGCAGGCCGATTGCATACACAGGCAAAGAGGTCTCCACTGCTGTCGCAAGAGGCCACTACTTGTTGAAAATCTGCGACAAGGCTTTTGAGGATACTCCTGGTGAGCCTGAGCAGGGGTTCAAGAGATATATCAAAAAGGTGCCGCTGGGTCCTGTGTTGATCATTGTGCCTTGGAACGTGAGTGTTTTAGAGTCCAACGAGACGCTATGTGCTGTGACTGACTGGACTACAGTACCCATACCTTACCTTTGTCAACTCCCTCATCCCGGCCCTTCTCTCTGGCAACAGCGTCATCGTAAAGCCATCACCCCAAACTCCGCTCGTCGTCGAGCAAATGCAAAAGGCTTTCATCGACGCCGGCTTGGACAAGGACGTCTTCCAGGTCTTCCACTGCGGCGACTTCAGCAAAGTCGAGAAGCTTGTCCAAGCACCCGAGATTTCCCTCGTCTGCTTCACCGGCTCAGTCCCTGGCGGTCTGGCAGTGCAAAAAGCCGCAGCAGGCAGAGTTGACTGCAAAGTCGGCCTCGAACTCGGCGGCAAGGATCCCGCATACGTTCGTCCTGACGTGGACCTCGCTTGGGCGGCAGGTGAGATCGTCGACGGTGCTGTCTTCAACTCTGGCCAGTCTTGCTGCTCGATTGAGCGCGTCTATGTGCACGAGAGCGTCCACGACGACTTTGTCAAGGCTGTGCAGAAGGAGCTTTCCGGTTACAAGCTCGGCGATCCTTTCGACAAGTCCACCAACGTGGGCCCGGTCATCAGCAAAGCTGCGGCGAAGAGGATCCAGGAGCACGTCGATGAGGCGATCAAGAAGGGCGCAAAGAACGTCACTCCTGAGAACCAGACTTTCTCCAACCCGCCCAAGGACGGCAACTACTTCGTCCCCACTGTGCTCACAAACGTTACTCACGACATGACCGTAATGAGCGAGGAGACTTTCGGCCCGATTGTCCCCATCATGTCCGTTGCGTCGGACGAGGAGGCGATCGAGAAGATGAACGACTGCCAGTTCGGTCTTACTGCATCTGTTTGGACAAAGGACGCAGCCAAGGGGGATGAGTTGGCAGACGAGATCGAGGCGGGCACTGTCTTTGTTAACCGATGCGACTACCCGGCGCCTGATCTTGCGTGGGTCGGCTGGAAAGACAGCGGCAAGGGCCAGACGCTCAGCATCTTCGGCTTCGAGCAGTTCAGCCGCCTGAAGAGCTACCACATCAAGGCCTACCCCAACTGAATGAAGTGAAAAGGGTGGCATGAGTTTATGCAGGTACCAATGATTGCTTGGTAGGCGGTCTGTTGCGTGGGAGGGACGTGGAATGTATCCATTGGTCCCGCCTCGCAGTCAAAGACACGTTTGGTCTTGTCTCAGCATGCTTCATCGAAGGAAACCGTTGCATCATGCGATGTGAGATGAAACTGGGTGCATCGCGTCGCGTTTCTAGTGGGATCGTTTAGTCATGCAAGGCATGTAGCATAGCATTTGCCGGGATGCCGGTGCCCTTTCTGGGAACCCGCGAAAGTTCGAGGTCTTGGTTTGATGTGAATGAGTAAATGAGTTACAAGAAAACTCATCAATAGATGTACATGTATAGAAGGACGTATTGTGTCATTTCGTCGCCAAAGTCCTTCAACAACAAAGTCCGGTCAATCGACTTATCTACCACCTGCAACTCACCGAAAGCGCAATCAGCGCTACACACACATTCCAACCCAGCGGTTTCGCAAGGAATGTGTGCCAACCTTATCACTCACCTGAGCAAGAAGAAAGCAGCGTAAGCAAAGCAAGGACGACGCATCTCAGTTGCCACGCGAGAGACGAGTCGGGCACTTTTCAAATCTCTTTGCTAGCAAGGTGAGTCGACGCAATTTCTCGCAATAGCTTGTGCTTCTACCTTGAATCCAGACTCTCTTTTGATACACCTAGCTTCTCTCTTGCTTGCTTGCTTGCTTGATTGTTGCCATTGTTACATTACCAGTCACTCCTTTGAAGAAAGGTGTTCAGACATAGCAGACTGCGTGCCTTGTTACTCGCTTGCTTACTCGCTTTGTACACTTGATCTGTGTGCGTGTGTCAGTCTCGCATAGCTGCGTCGTTGTCTCGCCTGCTATTCGAGGTCCGCACACACTCAAGCCTACTGAAGTGATCCAAGACAAGACAGACAGCAGCAATCCGAGCCCTTCAAGGCTTTCCACCAGGCCAGGGAGGACAAAAGCGTCCGTCTTCCATCTCGGCCTGCTTCTTGGAAGAAGCTTCTGCAGTCAACACACACACACACACACACACTCTCTCTCTCCATGTACGACATGATCGCCCCGCCACCACAATCCTTCGGCTCCAAAATGAGCTCGTTCTTCCGCTCTCTCAACTGCTGCGGCGGGTCCGCAGACGATGACTCTCGATCGATGATCATAGTAAGTTCTTCCGATATTCCCAAGTCCAGACCTAAACATCAAACAAGACCAACGAGCTAACAATTTTTCACAGTCCGGCCCAACCAATTTCCGCCGCGAGGACATCTCCATGCCCGGCGTCTCGCCCGAACAACAGCAAGAGATCCGCGAAAAAGCCAGAGCAGACGCCGAGAAAACGTGGAAAGGTCTGCAGCCGCTGGCCTCTTCGCCTTCGACTCAATTTGCCGAACGGCCGCTGCCGACTCTCGAGCAGTTTGTTCCTCCTAGGAGAGCGCCGGTGCCGGGTTCGAAAGTGGATGATGTCAGCAACAACAACAACAACAATAACAGTCCTGTTCCCAAGCAGTCGCCGACTGTCAATGTCGATGGCGAGACGGTGAATGGCCAGCGTACTAGCGGCGGGCACAACTGGTCAAACAGCATTCGCGTGCACTCGCGGAAAATCTCGGATGCGCTTAGCAAGCCTTTGGGATATGACAAGGGGTCGCGGAATTCGAGGGAGGGTAGTCCGTATGAGATGCGGGCGCTGATGTACCCAAGTAGGACTGCTGTTGGGGGTGCGCCGCAAGGGAAAATGAGCGCTGATAGCTTCAGTGTTGATGATAGCGAGGGGGAAGCGATGATCGGGGAAAGGGACAGTGGGAAAGCGATGCGTCGAGACCCTGCTGCTATGAAGATTTAGGGTACGAGCGACGATTTGACCTGGGTGTTGATGAGAAGTGTAGGATATCAAGAGACTTGTATTGGCAAACTACCAGTGGCGTTCAAGAGTTGGTTTGTTCTTTTCGAGGGGCATAGACGGAGTGAACCGGTGTTATGCAGTTCAATGCTCATAGATCGCGTGTGGCGTTTCGCGGCCGTACACAACATTGTTTTGAGGAAGAGCCTGCTTTCTATCAGTTGCTGTATACTGAATCATGTTTTGTCATGCGAGACTACCTGATGCCCTCCAATTTCCTGACTCGCATTTCCCCCCTACAAGCGCGGTTGCTGGTTGCTTCGCCAGAAACCTTCGCGGGACGCTGGAATTTGTGGTCGCCTCATCTCGTCATATCTTAGCCTTCTCATGGGCTCATTGAATATTTCTGTGCACGAATCGCAACAATCAGGAAGTGGACCTTCAAGTCTCATCCATAACGTCTTCGTCCAGTACCCCAGCCGGAGTTCGCCCTTCACTCATCTCCTTCTCCAGTCTTGTGATTTCTGCCAGAGTCTTGGCGTTCTTGATGAGTGCCTCGTATCTGGCCTTCTCCTTCTCGTTCAGCTTGACCTTTGGCTGCTTAGAAGCACCGTTTGCAAGTGGTGCAATGTAGCTGGTCGACGCATTCGCGCTTGCTGCTAGGATGCCATTCGCTGCCTCTGTGGGTGCTTTGAGGGTGCCGAAAATCTCTCTAGCCTTGACGCGCTCGGTGTCTTTGACTTTTTGGTAATCCAGGAAACGGATCTGGGGTACGAGGAACAAGATCCAATACCGGTAGTTCTACGAGTGGTTAGCAGTGAGCTCCGCAGTCGCCGCTCGCTCAACATCTCCATACCTCCTTGTTCGCTACCGGATTGTCCACCAACGACAGGAAGGTCAACTTCTCGAATCCTCTCAACACCTCCAGATCGGCCAGCTCGGAAACGCTGTTCTGCGTCAAGACGAGAGTGCTCAGCGCCGGTACGCTCTTAGTCACGTTCTTTTCAATTCGCTGGATGCGATTCCTCGCGCATAGCAGGGTCTGTAGCCTCGGGCTTTGTGGGAAGTTTGTGAGGACGGAGATGTCGTTGTCGGTGAAGTCGATGCATTCTTGGTCGCGTGCAGCGCCGAGGTTCTCAATGGCGGGGATCTTGTGGCCTAGAGAGACGCAAAAGGACAATGTATCAACTGGCTCTTCTTTTCGATGCAAGTGTAGCGATCTGTCCTTTTCAGGAAACCGTGAGGGTGTAGGGCATACCTCTGAGGTCGAGCTCGCGCTCTTTGAGTGGGTTGAGGTAGGAAAGAGAGTTGCTGATCAGCTCTGCGGTGAGCCTCATCGTGGCGGTACGCTACAACGGCAGTAGGACGAGATAATGTTCGTGTATTATGTGCTGTGTTGGTATGCGCAAGAACGATCGCGCATGTATGCTGATTGGAAGGTACCTTGGTATGCGCGCTCGAAGTCGAACATTGAATTGAATGCGACAGACGAGGCTCAAAAGTTCGGCCTCAGCCACACCCTCTCACCTCAGCCACACCAGACATCACTTGGACATTCAAGCCAGGTGGACTTCACTCCACTCTATCACAACAATTTCAGTTCATCACTCTCTTGGTGACAATCGCTGGTAGCAGCATTGAAGATACTCGATCACTGCTCATTGTTACTCATAAAGCAGAGTTTGGACCGTCAGCGAAAGAGTCACGAAAGAGTTCGACTCGCGCGGTACAGTACATTGCTACTCGCAATTACAACCGGTCAAGGTGATAGTTACTGGCATTCTATCCATACTACTACAGTAGACTCACGATGAGTCTTCCGGTTTTGTTCTGCGCATTGCGCATAGTCTCCTGGTGCTGGCAATGGGGCCGGCTTGCCTGAGACTCTTGACTGACCCTCTGTCGATTCTCATTGGTCCAATATACGAGCGTTGCGTTGCGTTCGCCACACTCAAGTCTGAACTTCCAACATGGTATGGGAATACGTATGTATATATATGGCGAATCCTCTAGAGGGCCGATGATCCTAGCACACCATCAACGAACATTCACAGCCAGTCATGTATGACGCCGCACAAGCTACGGTCATTGTTGGCCTACACCTTGCCTGTGCCTGTGTCAGCCCCGTTGTCGCCTTGCTGACGACCCTCATTACCCGACACTCAGCACACACGAGCACGGGGAAGGCACACCCATACCAGCACGACACAACATTTGTGGGGATACAGATACTCATCGTCTTTACAAACGTCGTCGAGATCGTTTTTGTCAAACTCTCCAACGACGGTACACCCGACGTATACCAAGCGCATCTCGCCCACCTCATCCTCACTACATTAACATGGTTGAGCCTTGCTGCTCTGCGCAATAGCTCGCCGGTTCCACTTGTCGCCATGAGCAGCACCAACGTCTCGCTCGAACTCCCTCTAGCCGTCTGTGCTAGCATCCGGAAAAGCTGGACGTCGCTTAACACAGCGTCGTTCGTCACACAGGTTGCACGCAACACCCTACTCTTGACCCTTCTACTGCTTGCCTTGCGCCACTACAACGCGAATCGCTCGATCCAAGACGATACTCAACCACTATTGCAGGACCAAGAGAACGCCAGCTGCGGTTACGGTGGAACCACGAGTTCAAACAACAAATCCAGCGTCGACAATGATTCCGACGGTGATACCGACTCCGACAGCGAAGACGAAAACAACGTCAAGGTCAAGGAACGCCGCGCCGAGCTTTTGAAAGCCCGAGGTGGATGGCTTGCTTACCTGCGAGATTTCAAGCTCTTCCTCCCTTACATTGTGCCCAAGCATGATCGCAAGATTCAACTTTGTTATCTAGCTTGCATCGCTTGCATAGGTGCTGGACGAGTTCTCAACATCTTGCTCCCAACGCAACTCGGGCGAGTTGTTGACCAGCTCCTGGATCACGAACCACCGTATCGCGCTCTGGCTTTGTGGCTCCTGCTCTCATTCGCCAGGTACGACCCAGGACTGGACCTCATTCAGAAACTTGTCAAAATCCCAATCGAGAACTTTTCATATCGTGGACTTACGAATGCTGCGTTCAGCCACATCATGAGCTTGTCTATGGACTTCCACTGCGATTCTGATGCCGCAGAGGTCATTACTGCGGTTGAACAAGGGCAGGCTATCACAAACCTGCTAAGCACGTTCATGCTCGAGATTGTACCGACCTGTCTGGATCTCGTAGTCGCATTGGTATATCTCTCGCGCAAATTCGACTCTTCTGTGGCGATCGCTTTATCAGTGGCTATGATCGTCATCATCTCGGCCGAAGCTATTGGTCTATCATGGAATCTCGACAGAAGACGCAAGATGTCAAAGACAAGCCGTCAACAGGCTACTGTCATTCTACAAGCCGTGCAGGGTTGGCAAACTGTTTCATTCTTCAACATGTTCAGCTACGAAAGACACCGGCTCGGCCGAGCAGTACAGGATTCACTGGCCGCTAAACAGAGCTGGTCAATATGGGATGCACTAACAGAATCCACTTTGGGAGCGCTCATCCCTACTACCTTCTTCGTTCTTGCTTGTCTGGTCATGCGTGAGATCTCTCTTGGACGAGCCACGCCAGGCGATTTCGTATTCCTGATGCAATACTGGGATTACTTGACCTGGCCAGTCTCGATGCTTTCACACAATTGCAAATTCCTGATGTCTGACTTCGTAGACGCGGAGAGACTTTTACATTTGATGCAGATCCAACCAAGCATCAAGACTCGCAATGATGCCATCGACACAAAGGTGGAAGGTCGTGTCGCATTTGACAGCGTCCAGTTCTCTTACGATCCAAAACAGACTACCCTTCGCGATCTCTCTTTCGCAGTATCGCCAGGCCAGACGATTGCATTGGTCGGCGAGACTGGTGCTGGCAAGTCTTCGATCATGAAGCTGTTGCTAAGGCTTTACGATGTGACTAGTGGGCGAATCTCGATCGATGGACACGACATCCGCGTTCTCACCCTCGATTGTGTTCGAACAGCCATCGGCATTGTGCCACAAGCTCCTCTCCTGTTCAATGGCACAATTTCTGAGAACCTCCGATACGCCAAGTTGAATGCAACACACGCTGAAATCCAAGAAGCTTGCCAGGCAGCCGCCATACACGACAAGATCTTGACCTTCGCGGACGGCTATGACACGAAAGTCGGCGAACGAGGCGTCAAGCTTTCTGGCGGCGAGGTACAGCGTCTGGCTATTGCGCGTGTGTTCCTGAAAGATCCTCCAATACTCATCCTAGACGAGGCAACAAGTGCGGTTGACTCGATCACCGAGCAGACTGTACAGACGGCCTTAGATCGTCTGAAAACTGGAAGGACCACTCTTGTGATTGCTCATCGTCTATCTACAATCGTGAAGGCCGACCAGATCCTTGTCATCCATGATGGAAGGATAGTGGAGCAAGGACGACATCAAGAGCTGCTGCAACTTGATGGAAGATACAACCGAATGTGGCAGGTTCAGAGTGGTGCAGGCGCGTAAGCGATTGGACCGGCTTCCTTCCGGAATCTTGGCGCATCTTCTATGTGTACTTAAGAGTCACACTCTCGCAGTCCATGCTACTTCTTTTCACTCTATTATCTGCACACCGTACAATGACTTCGTATCCCAGAGAGATGACAAGTCTACACCCGGACGTCTTGCGCCTCGTCTTCGATCGGCTTGAAGGCAATGCCGTGTGCAATGTTGGCCTCACTTGCCACGCCTGGCGCTCGATGTCTTTGCCTTCCATGTACCGAAACGTGGACCTGAGTTATCATAACATCAGCGACACGGGATTTGACATTGACGGCGGCGGCGACGAAGACGACAACAAGGCGATCCCGCGTTATGTAAATGGGAAAAATGTTTACACCGACTTTCTTGCCAGTGTCCGACCTGTCAATATGGTTCACCGTCAACGCGCATTCCTCCGTACCATAACCGCACACCCAAAGCTTGCAACATATGTCAAATCGCTCACATGGACGCTCGTGTGGAAAGACCGTGCGAACTTTGGCCTGACCGAAATCGATCGCCAAACGTGGAATGTATTCGGCCAGATGAACAATGTCACAAGTCTGGATCTAGCCTCACTACACAACATACACAAGGACGATTTTGTGCGCCAGAGTCCAACCCAACTCTTTCCTGCTGTCATAAATCTCAGGCTTGTTGGATGGATGCATCGCGGGCTGATCAAGGCCATTTTCGCCTCAATAAACACAGCGAGACTGCGCAGCCTGACACTGGACTATGCGCAGGACGAAGGCGCTCTCCCTGATGGATCACCAATGGGTGTGGAATTTGCCAAGTGGTGTTCCTCCGAGATGGGCGATGCAATGGGAGATCCCGCCGTCATAAGTCAAACGCTCCTCGATCGACAGGAGTCTGGCAAAGCGTTCATCTTCCCCGGGCCCATGTGGCTACCGTTACACATCCTTTCGACGGCCCGGCTAGATTCTCTGACTCACCTGCGAGTCGACGTCCCACCGTTGAGCTTCCAAGTGAATGGACAGGGCTACGTCACTCTCTTCCAGAAGACAGCAGACCTGCTCAGAGCGGTCAGCGCCAGCTTACGATCCCTTACCATCATCCTGGGAGAGGCTCAATCTCTGCCCGACGGTGCTGGAATCAGATGTGGTACAGGTCATATGCGTTTGTGGGAAAGATATAGCCCGTGGTGTCTCAAGATGACTTCGTCGTACTTGTACCAGCTGGTCACGGTCTTGAGCGAGCATCCATTCCCGCAGCTGAAACACATCAGGTTCGAAGGATTCAATCGGGTCGAAGCCGCCGGCGATGCCCGCGCCCAAGCTAGAAACATTGAGCGCGCTTTCGATCCTATCCAAGCCGCCGCTGTTGCCAGAGCCCAAGCGCCTGATATTGAATGTACACTGGAGGCAACTCGGAAATGTCCGTTCGCCGCTACGGCGTCGTTCACCGAGATCCTCAGCAAGAATGAACGTCCTATATTCAATGGGTACATCAATCAGGCTTTCCCTGGGCATCCTGATGACTGGGAAAAGGAGTTTGAAGACATGTTGAATGCAAGTTATCAAGTGGCTGTTTGATTGTAGGTGTTGTGGTATGTCCGATACTGGTCAATTCTGAAAAACAGCCATCTCACATAGGCATACTTGCAAGGCCAGCTCCTTGCCTTCTCTCCCCCAAAGCATCGACATCAACCCTCCCATCTTCCCCCAAGACAGCCTGCAGATCCCTCTTCCCACAACGTCCAACATACCCACGCGGCTTCCCTCCTCCTCCTGACCCGAATCCAGTCCCCTTCCTACTCGCCCCCCAAACCTCCACGACCAGCGAGAAACAAACCAACCCAGTCATCGTAGCCACCAACCCCAAAGAATCCAACTTCTCCCCCGCCAACGGTAGCAGTATCATCACAACACCAGCAGCGGCTCGAAACCCCAACCGAACCCCCTTCGACAACCGCATTCCCTTCAAATCCTTATGAACATGCGACACCGAGATCGCTCCCATGAGCAACAGCGCGCTTCCGAACCCAGCACAGTAGAACCACCTAACCCCCCGCCTAACCTCCCCTTCCGACCGGCCTTGGTACGTCTCCGTCAAATCCTCCACACGCACACCCTCAATATCGCTCGCAAGAACCAGCCGTGCCAGCGCTCCCCCGCCCAGAACAAAACTCATAATAAAAAGCAAGTGCGCCAGACTCCAGAGCGCCGCGGAGATTTTCGCTCTGCGGATCGCGTGGGTCGCCAACAGCCGATCTGCGTCCAACTCGAAGTAGAGCCAGTTGAAAGCGAACGGCTGGATCAGGGCTAGGATCGCTTTGCCGAAGAGGGCGGTGATGCCTTGCGAGGAGGTTTGGTAGAGGATCGCCACGACGGTGTAGCCGAAGACCAACGAGACGAAGGCGTTTGTGCGCTCGACGCGGTGCTCGATGTTTAGGGCTGGGTGGAAGTCGAGGGCTTTGGTTGTGCGGGCTTTGAGGGCTGGGGAGATGATGATGGTGGGGAGGCGGTGGGCGAGGGTGAGGAGGGCGATGTAGGAGGTTTGGCCGCAGATTTCTAGGAAGAGGGCGGGGAGGATGAGGGCGAGTTGGTTGGGGTAGGAGACGTGGATGCTGGCTATCCAGAGGGCGGCGTTGAGGAGGGCGATGAGGCAGTAGTAGAGCATTACGGGGCGGATCATGGGGACTAGCAGGGCTGTGAGGAAGAGGTAGGCTGTCATGTAGAGGCGGGCGGCGAGGAAGAAGCCGATCAGGGTGGCGTAGGTTTCCGAGAAGGCTTCGACGATGTTGGTGGTGTAGCCGAAAAGGCAGGCGAGGAGGAAGAGGATGGAGACGCGTTGAAAGATGTCGTCTGTTTCGAACCAGGCGATGATCATGGCCATGTCGTTCCAGATCTTCCACGAAAGCGTGAACGTGACTGTCCGGTATGCACATGTTAGCAACCATATCTGGGCACCATCCACCAACAAACAAACCGGCATTCAACTCACTAATAAACTTCAACAACTCAAACCCCGTCGGCTCCTCCGCCGCAGCATCCCCATTGATAGCAATAATCCCCACATACAACAAATCCACAAACAACTCAAAACTGCTCACCTCCTTACACCCACTCGCCCTCCACAAAATCCCCCTGTGGAAATACTGTCTCACCACAGGGACCTTGAACAGCTTCAAAGCAGGCGCCTCTTCACCCTCACCACTACCTCCTTCACGAAGGGAACCCGCACCAGGACTCGACCCCCCATCATCATCGTCGTAACTCTTGATAGTGGCCGAATAACCAAACCGCCCAAAATGCCCCTCCAAACCAGCAACACCCTTCTCCGCCACCCGGCCCAATTCTCTGCTCAGCCGGTCCAGCTCGCTCTGGACTTCTGCGAACTGATCCCAGACTTCGCCGTGGGCGTTTCGCAAGCTGGCCTGGCGCTCTTGGTGGTGGGAGTGCGTTTCGCGGACGGCGGAGAGGTGTTCGGGCGAGCCCGAGATGTAGACTGAGAAAGGCTCGTGTGGGGATTGATCGGTGTTGTTGGAGAGTTGGCGGTGCAGTTGATTGGCTTCGATGGGCGAGTCGGCAATGTGGACTCTTGTGCCTGAGGGATGGAGGAAGTGGCGGAGGCGGGCGCGGGCATTCAGACGGTGGTGGTGGTGTGGGGCATTGCTGTCCACTGGAAGTGAGGTGCTGAGACCACCAGCCTTCTCGGGGTCGTTCGACATGGTTATCCGATGAGATGGAAGGGCGGTGCTGTGGACATTGCAACAAAAGGAACAGGGCGATACTTAGTCTTTATCATTCGGGTCTTCGGATCAGCCTTACTAGACAGCTGTGGTACCACCCTCATGGTAAGTGGTAAACTTTGAGATGTCCCACTGTGCCAGACGAGTGAGGAGCTCTCGCGCAAGCCATGGCAGACGCCCGGAAGTCAAAGGAGAGCTCAGCTGAACCAATAGTAGCAGTAAAGTTTCCAAGTCAGCAATTGGTAAGCTCAGCCAAGCTCGCAGCTAGAGTGAGCTTATTGGGCGGCTTGCAAGTTCTTAATTGACCTTCAATATTGCTGCTGGTTGATCAGAAAATCAGATAGACGGAAAACAACATGGGTCGCACAGAAGCAGAAGTATAATAAAGATTATTCGATGATTTCTCACATATATGCGCAAATCGCACGGTGTGTACCGTACATGTATGGTGGCGACAAGGGTTTCGAACATTGTAGGCGTTGATGTAGCGCCCGAAAAAAGTGCCAATCCTCCTCTCTGGCACCAAAATATAAAATCCCGCTTCAAACGCAGTGAATGGCAATTCGTTGTACTTCTCTCGTTCTCTTCAATCTTGTCCGGTCCAGTCCTCTACCGGATTTGGTCTTCGCCAAAGGCAGGGGTGCTTTCCAGAGCAGCGCCTGCGGGCTGGCCGTTCTCAGTACCATGCTGAGGGGTGGAAGTACCGTTCTCAGTGACCGGGATTGGGATGTCGGGCATTTCGGTCTCTTCAGCCTTTCCGTTGGTCTCGACCTTCTCTTCAACCTTCTTTTCAGCAGGCTTCTCCTCGGCAGACTTGGTTGGGTGGAGCGACTTTGAAGTCGACCCGGATTTCGCGGCCGGCTTGGCTGTGCCATTTGCCTTGGACGCAACAGGCTTTGCGGCAGAAGACTTTGTGCGCTGAGGAAGACCCTTCGGCTCGGCGGGCTTATCGTGAGTCTTGGAGGCAGAGGCAGCAGTTGGGCGCATCATGCGCTCGAGGAAGCTCTCAGATGGAGCGGCAGTGGTGTTGGACTTGCGTGTTGCGCTCTGCTGGGCGCTTCGCGATTCAGGACGGGTGGCTGTCGAACTGCGTGCCGCCGGTCGGTTTGTCGAGATTTGTTGCTTGGGAGGAGCGCGGGCGGTCACTGATGGGCGACCAGTGGAAGTTTTGCTGCTCTCGGCTTCTTGCCTGGCGCGCGAAGCAGCAGTGGGTGCTGTGAGATGAGATGGAAGGTTGGCCGGCTTGGTAGTCTCACGTTTGACGGCAGGTACTGAAGGCTTGACAGTGGACTCTCTTCTTTCGCGGGCGGCTGAGGCAGCTGTCGGCGCTGAGAGTGAGCTCCGGCTTGCCTTGCGGACGACGCTGGACTTAGGGGTACCAGTCGGCGAGAGAGTCGCTTTGCTTGATGAAGAAGAAGACTTCCTCTCCTTGGCAGGGGATTTGAAGGCGGGAGGAGATTTGAGGCTGCCCTCCGATGCTTTTTGCGGCGACCCAGTAGAGACGGGCTCCGGTTTGTGGCTGTTGCGAGGGCTCATTGGCGGCCTCTTCTGAGTGGACTTGATCTCAGACACGGACTTGGGCGTGGCGGCAGCCTGCTGTGTTTGTTCGGTCTTTTTAGGTGTGGTTTCGGCGGCCTTGTTTTGAGACCTCAAGTCCTCCGCAACAGGCGGCAGACCTTGACCGCCACTGACGGCGTCTTCGCTAATTGGCATGGCTGGCTTCAGTGCGCCTTTCTCCTCTTCAGCGCCGGTCGTAGGCTTGTCGGGGTTCGCAGGAGGTTCGCTCTCGCTGGCCACCTGTTTTTCATCGGCAGTCTCTTCAACCGAGTGTACCTCATCCTCCTTTTCCTCCTCCTCCTCCTCGTTTGGAGGCGGGAGCTCCGCAGCGGTGAGTTTGGCGGCGGCATGGTCAATGACTCCCATGGCCTGATCCTCCCTAGGCTCAACCGCAGGGGTGTTGGTGGTGCTCTCGACGGCACCTCCATCCTCCAGCTCGGCTGCAAACAAGTCGGGGTTGGATTGTCTCCTAAATTGCTCCTCGTGGACTTCTTGCTTCAATGCGGAAACGGCATCCTTGCTAAGGGCGTTAGTGCTGAAGCTCTCAGTCCTGACCTCGAAGGCGCTGGCACGCTTGGTGGAGGCGACGGCGGGGAGTGTCGGAATAGAGCTGTCGGACACGTCAGGAGGAGAGGCGTTGGAGGCGGCGGGCGGAGAGTCGTTGTTGGCAGACATGGTAGGCGATGAGTGGTTGGAGATGGTTCTTGTAGGGTATTGGACGTCGACGAAGCTGGCGCGGACTTTGGAAAGGGGCCGTTGGGCAGGGTCGGAGAGGCTCAGGCGGGAGTTTGGAGAGCGGCCACGTGAGTTGGAGTCGTCGAGGTCGTTGGCAGCAGCCTTGTTCTCGAACAGCGATCGGAGGTTTCGGACGGCAGAGGAAGATCGCGGTTCTGCTGTCATGGCTTTGGAAGAGAAGAGGGTCTAAATCAGCTCGAGTCCGCGCCGAATAATGACGTTTGTTGCAAGCTCATTGATGTGCGGAAGGTGCGGTGTTGGATGTGTTGGGGGAGAGGGAAGGGACGGGGCGAATCAATGCAGTGGCATACGCGAGAGGTAACGCATTTGTCTCTGCGACAGGGCAATGGACGCGGTGTGCAATAATATTAAATCCAAGGACAGCGTGGAGCTCACGTGCACGGCGTGAGAATGGCTACCTGGTTTCGCTGGTGTGTAGCAGACGGGCGGGCTGAAACCAGGGGTCTGGCTCCTGACGGACTTGCGGTTACAACCCAGGACCTGCAGAAACGCCCAGCCCTGCCGAAAGCCTCGCTGCCGTGTCACTCGTTTGCTCCTTCCACAGAGGCAGGGATAGGGATGACAAGGCCAGGAAAGGCAGTCTTCCGAGCTTGCCCGCGGGAGAGAGCGAGATGAGAGAAGGTTGGACTAAGGAGAGAGAGAGAGAGAGATAGAGAGACTCACAAATACAGCAGAAGACCAGATCCTGTGTAGGTCGAATGAGGCGGTGGTGATGGTGATGCTAGTGTGTTTTCAACAATGGCAATAGATGGAGAGACGGCGGGATATGAGTAGTTACAAGCAAGACTTGATAGGCAAGAGAAACATCAATTTGTTCGTCTGTCAGAACCTTGACTCCTGATGATGTCATGGTCAACAAAGTCAATATAAACCTAATGGTTTCTGCTGTCTTCACGGCCGATCTCGGGTGCCCAGGCGAGGGACGTTTAAGTTCACTTACGAAGCATATATACAGACCATCACTTTGTCTCTTACGGCGTTGTTCGGTCGACTCCAGTATCTTCAGCACTGACTTGCCATGTACTGTAGCTTTTCAAACGGCAACACAATCACAGTATCACAGTCGCGGCTGTCCATCCTCCATGATCGATGGAGATCATCGGTGGGCTGAGCGGATGTCTGCAGCCCGATTTGGTCCATTGATACGATCGTCTTTTCGCCACTCTGGAGAAAATGCCTACACATACACGCGTGCGTGCCTGACGTGTGCGTGGAGATTCCCGTTACGTAAGCTGGGCAGTCAGTGTGGACTTCGTCTGCCATGTACCTAACGTGTGTCTCATCACGGCAAACGAATTTACAATTCTGCCATCTTTGGTCGCAAGAGGAAGAATAACTACACGTGGCAGCCTCTCCCGGTCCACGACCTTCTATCACAGATCTGACAGCAGCGATCTTTTGATACCACGGCAGTATGGCGTCCTCTCTCCATCACGCCTCTACCTTTGTCATTAGCTGCGGAACAGTCACCGTAGACCTACAGCAGTCGAAAGCACTCCTCATCCGCTGGCGCAACCCAGCCGGTGGTGTTGAGCTGATGCTTCCCAAAGGCCGTAAGAACATCGGCGAGACGCTTGAAGACGCCGCTTTACGGGAAACACTGGAAGAAACGGGCTGGGAAGCTTCTCCCCTCCCTTTGCCTGTCCCAACTCTGGCCACTTCGGACGAGAAGTCAAAGCAAGATGATCTGACCACAGAGCCCGTGAGCGTGACTGAGCGGTACAGAGGCGACGTTCGGAAAATCATCTTCTGGTTCGCTGCGCAGGCCGATTCGACTCTGAGCCCACAAGAAAGAGCCATGCAGGAGGGTGAGGATTTTGAGACTGTGTGGGAAGGTTTCACGTCTGTCGTGGATCACGTTACTCATGATGCAGATCGTCAAGTGCTGATGGAGGTTCTGAGACTCGTGGAACTTCTCGCGTGAACCAGCATGCTAGTTCTACCGCTGTCTTGACTGCCGCACCGTTAAGACAATAGGCATCTCACTCTAACCTGCATTTCCCGGCAATTAGTAACAGGGAAATGCATTCTGGTTCATAGAGCTGTTGCAGCCACGGTGTTGATGCCATCCGACCCCTATTACCAGCGAGAAACTGTACCTTGGACCGTGACTTATCTCGAACTAAGCATGATACTGTTCTGAATCATACAGTCGCTGTAACCACGGAATAGACGCCAGCTGAGTCAATTCACAAGAGCAAGACTGTACTGTTGGCTGCACCCATCTCACGATATATTAACACCAATCAAGCCCGCTCAACTCGCCACAACGACTTCGCAACCCAGTACTCACATAACTAGACTATCGAACACTAGCCAGGACACGTTCCAACAACATGAATGATAGATCGCGATCAATAGGGAGCAAGAAGAGAGGTAAGCTTTACCAAAGAGGATACCAACACGGCAGCCCTGACATCTGAACAGGCACCGCTCATGTCATAACGAATCAAGACACACGAATCTATCCCATTTTTAGTTCCAGGAATTTCTCTTCGAACCTTGGCTACAAAACGGCATTTCAAGAGGCAGCCCTTCTCGCCAGCAGACTATTAAAATGTCAGCAGTCTTACCATTGGCTGTTCGCTCTCTGGTTCGGCAAGAATGAGCAATCAAGGGTTCCAAATGATTACAGATGTAAATCCCATCCGGACGTCCCCGAAGAGTATACCACCAACAGAAGCATTGGCGAGCTCACCCAGGGCGAAATTGAGGCCGTCGACGACTGACTGATTGCCCTGTCCGAGCACATACATTTTAAAGTCGCGGTCGAGCACCTCACCAACGACGCGCTCGCACAGACTTTCCCTGGCGACATGGAAGAGGGCCAGCAAGGCTGTCGGTCCACGATCTTGATCCAGCGGGAATTCCACAGTCTCATGATACAGAGTGGAAGACGCGAATCTTCTAGCGAAAGAGCTTCGCTTCTTCTCGCAATGGCCGCCACACTCTTGCACGAGATGGCCCACGCTGCGAACTTCCACATCATGGGTTTACGCCCCGAGGATTTTTTCGAAGACGCCCTGGTATCTGAAGCGGGTTACGATTACGAGTCGCGGATATTTGGGATGGTGCCTGACATAATTCCCACGGATCTTCCAGGAAGTGCGTGGAAGCAGTGGCAGAATAGCTCGTTTTTGGTTGAACGCTCTTACTCGATCAACGAACACTGCAGAAATGCCGGAGAGCTTGCGACAAGTGAGCTCTCCCATCCCTTTGACGCGGAGTTCGCCAAACGTCTGCTTGACGACGAGTGGTGGGTGACAGGCAAAGATCGGAGCGCGGATCTCATTCCCGAATTTTTGCTGCGTAAAGAAAATGCCTACCTGCTCGCGACAAAACCAGTAAGCTTCCGCAAGTGGGTACGATGTGGCACTACCAGAGCTTTCGCTTCCGTACAACACAAACACGAAACCACCAAAAGTCTTCCCTCTCGCCTCAAATCTCGCCTCCGATTCCGCCAACCGACACCCCCCTCCTCCATCACAGCTACCATGTTGGAGTTTGACCCACCGCCCATCTTCGAATATGGGATCTTACACTACGCCCATACCCCCATTCCCTTCCCTCAATCGGCAGAATACGTCCGCAGAATCATTTCGTACAACGATGGAATCGATGCCTTGGCTATGGGGAAGCTTCTGGCGATCCCACACTCGTTGCATGAAGGACGGAGGTTCACCGAGCTGATCTGGGAGATCAGTCAATTTGACGAGATGAGTGAGAGGTGGGTGTTGAGGGAGGATGAAGAACACCTTAATTGGCATGGTTGAGTAGTCAACTAAAGATCGCAATGCATTGTATACCGTTGATCGACGACCGACCTCACAAGCTCACGGATCGATACCAAACCGTCGACCAGACGTCTTTTGGCTCGCATGCCTTTGCCTTTCCGCAAAAAATGTACCAAAATAATTCGAAACGGAATTTAGACTGAAGAAACGAGACTATACCTATCACCACCTGCTTCCAGCCAATCCAACGGCACCTCAATCCGAGCAATATTGATGGGGATACGTGAGTTGTGCCTACCCATTTGTTTGACGGCCGACCGACCATCGTTATTGCTGGCAATTCTTAGCGCCGGAAAATCCGTGGCCAACCAGCATTTGCCAGATTTCTACCTCACTTCGAAGCCTCCAGGGACTTCTGCAGTAGATCACGACTCCCACTCTTGATACTGTACATCGGACTAAATGTCACGGTCGAGGATGCTGGGTACTAGCTTGGCAAAGACATGTGGTGCTCGTCGATGGAGAAATTGCCACACACCACCAAGGTGTGCACTCACAAGTGGTTTGCATGCGCCAAGGTGCGGCTGAGCCGATGCAAATAGCGAAGACTACATGTCGAGGCGCAGTAGTACAACGATACTTGTCGTTGGCAATCAACATGATTGCTGCCCCAGCCTCAGCTCAGCATAGCCTCGATAAGAAGACGACCAAGAGCCTTGTAGACTGTCGGACGACCCACGTGTCACCTTTTCTGTTCTCTGCATGATTGCTGGACCTCGCATATATGGTCGCAACATTCCACTTCGGTGTACTGATAGATCCATGATCGTTGCACGTCCGCATACTTGGGACCGAGCTCAGCATGGCCTCTATCAACATTGACTACAGCTCTCTTCCATTCTCGGACTTGGAAACGAACGATCGCCACCAAAATGGCGCCTCCGACTTTGAGATGCAGCAAATGTCAGCATCGAGGTGTGTCCGCACATCCAGAGCGACAGTCGAACCGATGCTGACTTTAGCAGAATTAAGAGCCAGTTTCCTACATCATCTTGCCTTAGTGCGGCGAGTGACGACCAGCAAGACCCCCTTGTAAAAGACAGCTCTTTCTCTTGGACGAAGGCGGCATTCCAAGCTCCATTGCGGAAGTCAAGCGTCCAGCAACTCCTCCGTGGCAAAAAGCGTAAGCTGCAGGGCTGGAGATTCGGTCTTGCCATGTCTGCGTCATCGGCGACGATCGTACTGCTCATGAATGTGTTGATCGTGGTAGTGGCAGTCTCGACCTCCAAGCTCGAGAATGGAATTGGCACTCTATTCACGGGAGACTGCAAACGCGTTAGCACCTGGAACACAGCTCTGCACATTTTGATAAACGCGCTAAGCAGTATCCTGTTGAGCGCCTCGAACTATGCGATGCAGGTACTCTCATCTCCTGCCAGGTCCGAGTGCGATGCAGCTCACGCACGCAGAGACTGGCTAGATATCGGAGCTAATGGTGTTCGAAACTTGACAAGGGTCGCTTGGCAGCGGCGTATCTTATGGACGCTTCTCGGCATCAGCAGCATACCAATTCACTTGTTGTTCAACTCCGCCGTCTTCAAAACGCTCGACACAAACGACTACAGCGTGTTCGTTGTCAGTAGAGACTTTCTGGAAGGACAGCATGTCTCGTATATCGAACAGTATCCGGACACGTACCAGCTCGGAGGCGAAGACACGCTGGAGGGACTGCGAGGCGACTATCGTAACTGGGTGGAATCGGCACATCAGCAGTACCACGAAAACCAAAGTTTGTACGAGAAGCTCGACCCTGCGGAGTGCATCTTGACTTACGAGAGCTCAATTGTGTCTGGCCATTCGGACGTGCTTCTAGTAACTGAGGGGAACGACACAGACGTCAACGTGTTTGAAGCCATGGATATGTCTCATGGAGCCGACGGGCCTTTCAGTGGTTCCAAAAGCTGGTGAGCATTGCAATCCGGTGCGATAGGCACTTGCGCTTTGACGTTGACATGCTGACTTGTTCCTAGGGTTTGCCACGATGGTTCAGAATATTCCGAAATCATAACTTTTTGCGACATTACAAGCGTACGAAAGTCTGCCACTAACTGGACGATCGGCGGCCAAAAGATCGAATACTGTCTGTCTTTGAAACAGGAAGCCCACTGCAAACTCGAATTCTCGACTCATATCCTCGTTGCGGTGATAATTTGCAACATCGTAAAGTCAGCTGCTATGTTCTGGACGCTGCTCCGCCAGCGCGAGACCACTCTTGTCACATTCGGTGACGCCTTGGCCAGCTGGCTGGAACATCCTGACGACACAACTGCACACCGCTGTCTTATGAGCAAGAAGGAATTTGTTTCCGCACACACTTGGGATATCGACAAGCCACCGCCTGTCCCATTCTACGGCTGCAAAACCAAGCGTTGGTACCACGCCGTGAGCCGAAAGCGTTGGATCATCTCCATGCTCTCATGCACAACCCCCCTATTGGCCATCGGCGGAATTCTCCACCTCGCCATCCGCAACGACACCTTTGCGCCAAACCTCCTGGCCGAAAGCCCTTTCGGCGCTCTCAACCCCTACGCTGTTTTCGGCTTCCGCGACGCACACGGCCTAACAGCGCTTGCCGAATGTGTGCTGCTGGCCAACCTACCGCAGATGGTGCTGTCTTTTCTGTACGTGATGTACAACGGCCTGTACACCAGCATGCACCTAGCCCACGAGTACGCCGGCTTCGCAAACGACCGCAAGCCCCTGCGCGTGACGACTCCCAAGGGCTCCCAGAGGTCGACGTACTGGCTGCAGCTGCCGTACGCTTACGGCGTGCCCTTGATCGTGGCTTCGGCTGTCATTCACTGGCTCGTCTCGCAGGCGGTTTTCCTGGCGCGCGTTGAGGTCTGGAAGGACGGAGTTCCGAGCGAGGGCTCGAATGTCGCCTGGTCGGGCGTGGGCTACGACTCGATGGCGATGATACACACGATTTGGCTCTGGACCTGCATGTTGATCGTCGTGGTGGGGATGGGTTTCAGGAAACTGCCGAGCTCCATGCCGATTGCGGGCAGTTGTTCGGTGGCTCTGGCGGCCACTGCTCATAGACCAGACAGCGATGTCGACGCCGCTGTGCTGCCGGTCAAATGGGGGGTCGTGAGAGAGTCGGAGGACGCTGAGGGTGTTGGCCACTGTTGCTTCACGAGCGAGGAGGCGACGGAGCC
>Ga0265798_10001961_pt1 | contig 30902 bp, 22 predicted proteins | sample P3T30metagenome_FD_192430 | JGI IMG/M metagenome (GOLD analysis project Ga0265798, IMG submission 192430) | Plant litter microbial communities from East Loma Ridge, Irvine, California - P3 T30 | ecosystem: Environmental > Terrestrial > Plant litter > Unclassified | place: USA: California... | reverse complement strand
CTCCGAACCCGGGGCGCGGCCGGGCACCACCCTCACCATGCTCGAGCTGCCCGCCGATGGCGCGCCGATCCTGTATCACGTGGGCGATTCACGCCTGTACGAGATCGACGCGGCGGGGGCGCGGCCCATGACGGTCGACCACGTGCCGGCCACCGTGGCGGCGCTCGGCGGGCGCATCGACGAAGGTGAATGGCGGCGCCAGGTGCACGGGGAGCACACGCCGCAGATCGCCCAGGCCTTCATCCTCGGCAATGCCTTCAGCCGGCCGACCCAACTGTCGGATCCGCTGTATGAACTGTCGGCCGACAAGCTGCCGTCCTGGCTGGCGGGAATGGCCGACCGCCGCGTCCTGAGCCTGCGCGAAGACGCGGTCTATGTGCTGGCCACCGACGGCTTCTGGTCCTGCGCGGCGCCGGATGCCTTTGTCGCGCGCTGGCCGGCGCTGCTCGCCGGGGCCCCGGATGCGGCGACGATGGCCGCCCGCCTGTTCGGCGCAATAGAGGACGCGCCACCCGCTGCGCTGCAGCCCGACAATCTGACCGCGCTGGTGCTGCGTCCCCTGCTCCGCCATACTGACGAGACCGCTTTACCTAGCGATGCCATACGTTAATAAATTCCTAACAGAAAATAATGTTGTTAATCAAGGAACTCGGTGCGCCGCCCAGCCGTAAAACAGGCTAAGCTTGCAATGCCTCCGAAAATCGTCTGAATTCACCATGAGCCGCTGCCGCAATCCCGATCATCCGCACTGCACCGTCTGGGTCATGCCCGGCGAGGCCGCGTGCGCACACGGGCATGCGCAGCCGGACGCGGTGGCTGCCAAGCCTGCCCTGCCGCCCAGCTTCGACGTGATCGGCGCCCTGCGCGCCGGTCGCACGGCTGTCCCGGTGGCGCCCGTCGCCGGCCCGGTCCTGCAGCGCCCGCAATTGCACGTCAGCGGCTTCGACCCGCGCGCCGCCGGCGGGCGCCAGGCGATCAAGCTGGACCTGCGCGGCATGCCGATGGATTGCGCGGCCGAGGTGCGGATGCTGGTGCGTTCCAGCCTGCGCCTGCGCGATGGCGACCGCTTCGTGTTCCACCGCACCTCGCGCGGCGACTGGCGCCCGGTCTTCCTCGAATTTTCCTCGCGCGGCCTGGAGCACGGCCAGTACCGCATCGAGATCGAACTGCACAGCCGCCACCCCGAGCATCCGGGCGCCTCGCGCACCTGGACCTGCTCGCCGGTGATCCTGGTGCCGCGCCCAGACGCCGGCCTGGGCGAAATCCACCAGACCTTCCTTGCTACCCACAAGAACGTGCGCGTGGTGGCCGACGACGCCGGCATCGCACGGGTGCAGGCGCCGGGTGGCGGCCGGGTGGACATCGACGTCACCGCGCGCGACGGATCGATCGCCAGCGTCGACCTGCGCGACCCGCGCGAGAGCAGCGGCAAGCTCGACCTGGCCATGTCCACCATCGCCTGGGACGAAGACCTGATCGAGATCGACGTGCCGCGCGCCGCCCCCAAGCATCCCTGCCCGGCGGCCAGCGCCTGCCTGGTGCAGGCCGAACCGGATTCCAGCAGCCAGCGCCACCTGCGCCTGTTCGCGCTCGACGAATGCGTGCTCGGCAGGTTCGAAGAGATCGCGCCGGAAGCCGACCTGCTGCTGGCCCACCACGGCGAACACGGCGAGGACCGCGGCGGCCTGACGCGCCGCCTTTCCGGACGCCACGCCGTGATCCGCCAGGGGCGCCACGGTTTCGAGATCGAGGACGTGTCGCGCTACGGCCTGCTGCTCGACGGTGTCTGGCCCGGCAAGCACACCCCGGTGTTGCTGCGCCTCGGCATGCGCATCGCGCTCACGGCCAGCATCCGCGGCGTGGCCGAGCTCGAGGTCACCGCCCTGCTGCCGCACGGCGTGGTGCTGCACCGCATCGATGCCGGCGCGCGCGCGGAATGCTTCATGGTGCTGGCGCCGGAACGCGATCCGGCACATGAGATCGGCCGCCAGGCAAGCATCGCGCCGCGCGCGGCCGGCCTGCCGCTGCTGTTCCATCGCGACGGCGGCTTCTGGCAACGCGACCCGGCCACCGGCCACGACACGCCGCTGGCCCCTGGCGTGGCGGTCGAGCGCCTGCGCGGCTTCGGCCAGCAGCTGCGCTTCGTGGCGCAGGCCTATCCGGAAATCGCCGCAAACGAGCGCGCACGAGTCCTCCGCACCGGCGAGCGCCGTCGCGTCCAGCCTGCCTGGCTCGACGCCTGAACCCTACAGCCCGCCTGGGCGCAGGATCAGGAACACCAGCGAGGCGCCGGCCAGCAGTGCCGCCTGCAGGGCAAACACGATGACCGGGATCCGGAGATGCTCTGGGATTTTCATGATGCATCCTTTCGATTGCGCCACATGACGACGCATTCGGTGCATCCAATCTACGCCTCCCCGCGCGCAAGGCGCGCTACCTAGCCTCCCGTTAATTGCCTGCTGCGAACTCAACGTAGACCGCGTGCAGGAAGAAGCCGAGCCGGCGCTCGCCGGGCGGGGCCTGCGGCAGCGTGTGTTCGAGCGTGATGTCCAGCACCTCGCCCGATGCCGCCGGCGCCGTGATGGGCCGCGGTCCGAGCATCACGTCGCCCAGCGCCTCGCCATTGATGGCGAGACGGGTGCGCTTCACTCCATCGTAATAATTACCCTCGAGCGCGATGCGCGCGACCTTGCGGCCGGGCGGCAGCGTCAGCCGCAAGGTCGAACGCGCGCCTTCGGTCCAGACCGCCGCGCCTTCCACGTTCCACCAGCCATCGCCCAGTGACAGGCCTGACTGCCCTACCCCGTAGCGCAAGCCGGGCGCAGGACCGCTGACGCAGCGCAGCGGCGCGTTGTAGTAGCGCCAGCCGGACACCAGGGTCGTGACGTGGTCCGCCGCCAGCCAGCTGCCCGGCGCGCACAGGCCGCCGGTATCGCCATGATTCGACCAGAAGCGCATCACCTTGGTCGTTCCCTGCGACCCCGTGTGCAGCAGCACCTGCTCCGGGGTCGGGATCTGTTCGCGATGCAAGGTGCGTTCGAGGAAGATTTCCGGGTCCGGGTTGTACCAGCGCGGCGCGTGGTCGAGCACCCAGGCGGCGATCCGTCCATGTACCAGGAACGGCGGCGGCCGGGTGTGCCAGGCCTGCCAGCTGCTCGCGGCCTGCAGCAGCACGGCGGCTGTCAGCGCCAGCCAGCGCGTTCGGGTGTCGAGCCGCACCAGGCCCGCCAGGCAGACCGCCAGCAGCGGCATCGAGGTCCAGTAGCCGTAGCGCGAGACGATCAGGCTGCCGCTATTCCAGTTCGTTGCGGTGAGGGTTGGCAACGCCAGCCCGATGGCCAGCAGGCAGGCGAGGATCGCATGCAGGCACCAGCTGCGGCGCCGCCCGGGTTCGATGTGCCAGACGACGATCGCCGCGCAGGACAACAGCGCGGGGAAGCCGATCAGCATGCCCTGGTTCAGGTCGAACAGGAAGGAGAACAGGCGCTCGGGTGTGGCCAGCGCCATGTCGTTGTAGTAGCGCGCGATGATGCTCGGCATGCCAAACTTGCTCTGGTTGTGCAGGTAAGGAAGGAAGGCGGCGCCGATACCGGCGGCGAGGAGCGCGACCCTGGCCCAGCGTGGCCGGCGCGGTGCGGCGTCGAAGACGGATGCGGGAAACAGGCGATACAGCAGCGCATAGCACGGCGCCGCCAGGATCAGGCCGGCAATCGAGGGATTCTGTGTCGCGCCCAGTCCGGCAAAGGCGACGGCGGCGGCCAGGTCGCGCCGCAACAGGCCGAGGCAGGCCAGCAGCACGCAGCAGCCCGCCATCACTTCCGGGCCGATCCAGACCGTGTAGTAGAGCGGCCCCATCAGCACCAGCAGGGCCAGTTCCGGCATGCCGGCACGCAGGCGCCATGCGGTGAAACCAAGGAAGGCAAGGTTCAGCGCCACCAGCGCCATCCAGGGGTTCTGGCCCAGCGCCGTCACCAGCCAATAAAAAGGAACCGCCAGCAGCGAATACATCCAGAAGTGGATCGCCTGCACGCTGCCGTCCCTGGCGCGCACAAAGCCGGCGTCGATCGTGCCGCCCCGTAAGGTGCGATCGAGGGCGCCGTCCAGCACTTCCGGGCGCAGCCGGCCACGTTCCAGCGCTGCCGGCGGCATCGCCCGGAAGTCCTTCACATCCGAGCGGCGCAGATCGGGCGAGCCATGCGCCGCGAAACCCTGCGTCATCGCCAGGTATTCGAGTCCATCGCCGATAATGCGCGCCTTGGCCAGGCACAGGATGGCGAAGACGATGGCGGCGGTGATCCATAAGGCGCGGGTCATGGAAACTCGTTGAATGGCAAACCGGCAATGGTATCAGAGCAGCTTGCCGGTCTCACCAATCTTTACCCATCAAACATTTCACAAGAGCATCAATTGAAAATAGAATAACGGGTTGATCCCCACTTTATTAAGGAAACGGATGTCGCACTGGTCTCTGTCGCTGTTCCTGCTGGCCTTGGCATCCCTGCCCTTCGCCGTGGCATGGAAGATCCGTAGCTCGAATCACGTCGGCTGGCTCTACCTGCTGGCTTCGCTTGCGATCATGTTTGTCACGGCTGCCCTGCTGGTCTGGGCGCCGGAAGCCTACCAGGCCCTGGGCGGCATCAGCTTCATTCCGAAGCCCGAAGGCGAAGGCGTGTTCGACACCCAGTCCTACAGCGGCTTCCTGCAGGTGCTGTTCGGGGTGCCGGTAGCGGTCGCCGGCTCCCTGTATGCGATCCTGCTGGCGCGCCAGAGCGAATTCCAGACGAAGCAGTTCAACAAATACGAAATCCAGAAGAACTTCCACGGCCGTATGGAAGAACGCAGCGTCGACGTCGGCCGCTTCGCGCGCTCGCTACGCGACATCAACAATACCGCCTTCGTCGTGTTGGCCCAGGTCGAGCGCCTCATCACGGCCCTGCCCGACGGGGACGCCGCGGACGACAAGGCGGCCGAACGAATTCGCAAGGCGGCCACGCGCATCGAAGAAGAAGGCATCCCGCTGGTGCGCAAGGCACTGGAAGACTACCGTGACGCCGCCATCGCGGTGCAGGAGGGCGGCATCGGGCTCGACAAGTCGCCCCGCGCGCCGCTGGACACGATCAGGGCGCACTTCTACTCCAACGACAGGCAGTACAGCGGCGAATTCATTGGTTCGGTTCTAGAACGCGATTACCAGGCCATCGCCGACCGCTTCGTCGTGCGCGCCTGGCGCCTGAGCGTGGAAGACCTGGTGCGCGCGCGCCTCGAGCGCCTGGCGCAGTCGCTGGTGCGCTGGTCGGACGACCAGAACATGCGTCAGACCTGGCCGGACCTGCGCACCTTTCTTGCTCTCGACAATGATGTGAGCGGCGCCGACGTGAGCGGCGGATCGGACTTCCTGGGCTTCCGCTTCATCGGCCCCGCGCTGATCCGCGCGGATGGCTGCAAGGACGCGTTCGACCCCTGGAAGCTCAGGTGCCGCATCGACCTCGGCACCGCGATCCTCGTCGATTCCTACCTGGCTCTCCCGACCAGGAAACAGTCCGAAGAAGAAATCACGCGCTGGGGCGAATGGCATTTCCTCGCCCCGCTGGTCAATGCGCACGAGCGCAAGGCGTTGCTCGCCACGATTCCCGACCGCGAAAGCCACTTCCAGCAGACGTTCTCGAAAGGGGTGCGCTCACTGCGCGCGCTGTACGCGTACTCCGAAGAAGCGCACGGCCTGGACGGCGCCGCGCAGCGCACGGCTGCACTCAAGGCGCGCGCCGACTACCTCGCCTTGTTCTACCACATGCCGCCGCAGTGGATGGACGTGACCTACGACGAGCTGGCGCAGCGCATTACCGGCGAGGCGCCGCCGTCGAAGCGCGAGCTGACCGACCGCCTCGCCTGCCTTGCCATCGGCATCCAGCTGGCTCGCACCAGCAATGCGCGCAGCGCCGCGATGCAGGCGATCGACTGCATCGTCGCATTGCTGGACGGCGCCGTGGAAGCGCAGATGACGGCGCTTGGCGCTACGGCCCATCGCGACTTCCGGCACTGCCTGCTGGTGCGCTGGGCCCTGAACGAGGACGCGCATGTGCGCAGCGCGGTGCTGGCCCGGCTTGAGGCGCTGGCCGACGCGGCGACCGAGACCAGCTTGCGTGTCGAGCTTCAGCTCGACCTGTGCGACTGCCATGCGGCGCTCGGCAACCCGGAACGGGCGAGCGCCCATTTTGTGCAGGCCCGCGCCATCCTCGCGAACCTGAGCGAGGACGAACTGGCAGCCACTCCGTGGTCCGGCGTCTATCCCTACCCGCAGCAGCATGCGCGGCTGGAAGTGCAAACCGTACTGCTGTCGCTGTGGCTGCGTGGTTTCCTGATGAAGCAGGCCGGCGACTACACCTTCGGCGCCGAACCGATCGACGAAACCGAGATCACCATGGCGAACGGGTTTCTGCCCGCGATCTGGAAAGTGCTGGTCAAGGCGGGACACATCCGCCTGCCCGGCGACGCGCCCCCGCGACTGCTGCCCTGCCCCGAGGAGTGCTACTTCGATTGCCTGGTCGAACCAGGCCAGGGCGAGTGGATCTGGGACCCGCTGCACGTGGCCGCGGAAATCGGCGACCGCCTGGCGCGTGCGCGCCTGCGCGGACCGCAGTCGCAGTTCCTCGACGAGATCTACGAGCAGTTCTAATCGTGCTTCCACGTTGCCGGCCACGCCGGCAGCGGGATGCGCTCCACCTCGCCGGGCACCGGCACGAAGGCGTCCGCTTCCCAGTCGCGCGCGGCCTGTTCGATGCGCTCGCGGCTGCTGGAGACGAAGTTCCAGAAGATGAAGCGGCGTCCATCCAGCGGCGCGCCGCCGACCAGCACGAAGCGCGCCCCGCCTTCGGACGATACGCGCACCTCGGCGCCCGGTTCCAGCATCGCCATGGTGTTGCCCGGAATTTCCTCCCCATTCACCGCGATCGCGCCCATCGGCGCATACACCGCACTCTCCTCCGGCAGGCCACCGAGGTCGATCGATCCGCCCGGCGCCAGCTGCACGTCGAGGTACAGGGTCTGGCTGAAGGTCGGCACCGGCGAGCTCACGCCGAAGGCCGTGCCGACCAGCACCCGCACGGTCGCGCCTTCGAAGGCGACTTCGGGAATCTGGTCGGCCGGCGTGTGCGAAAACGCCGCCGGCGCTTCCTCGTGCTCGCGCGGCAGCGCGGCCCATAGCTGCAGGCCGTGGGTGCGGCGGGTGCGATCGAGCAGGTCGTCGGGCGTGCGCTCGGAATGGACGATGCCGCTGCCGGCCGTCATCCAGTTGATCGCACCGGGCTCGATGCGCTGCTCGGTGCCGAGGCTGTCGCGGTGCATGATCGCGCCCTCGAACAGGTAGGTGACAGTCGCCAGGCCGATGTGCGGGTGCGGGCGCACGTCATGGCGGGCGCCGGGCTCGGCTTCGACCGGACCCATGTGATCGAAGAACAGGAAGGGACCGACCGACTGGCGCGCCGCCGCCGGCAGGATGCGCCGCACGGTGAAGCCGCCGCCGAGGTCCTTGTCGTGCGATTTGAACAGGTGGGCGATGGCCATGGCGATGTCTCCGGAGTGTGAACGATACGTCAACTGTACACCATCCTCGCCCACGCCATCGGCCACTGGCCGGCAGCTACATCAGCTCGCGGACGACGCGGAAACCGACGATATCGTTGGACAGCACGCTGGAGAATCCGTTGCGCAGCGCGGCGCGCAGGTAGCGCGGGTTGTACAGCCAGGAGCCGCCGCGCAGGATGCGGCGCGCCGGGTCGCCGCCGCTTTCCCAGGCGCTGCCATCGCTGGGTGCGCCTTCGTAGTTATCGTGCACCACGTCCTGCACCCATTCCCACACATTGCCGTGCATGTCGAACAGGCCCCAGGGATTAGCCGGGAACATGCCGGCCGGCGTGGTGCCGGCGCGGTAGGCGCCGCGCGCGCCGCCGTTATAGGTGAAGGTGCCGTCGTAGTTGGCCTGCTGCGGAGTGATGGTGTCGCCGAAGCTGAATGCGGTTTTGGTGCCGGCGCGGCAGGCATATTCCCATTCGGCTTCACTCGGCAGGCGGTAGCGTTTGCCGGTCGCGGTGGACAGCCACACCAGATAGTGCTGGGCGTCGTGCCAGGTGACGCCGACCACCGGATGGGCATCGGTCTGGGGGAAGCCGGGCGCGGACCAGTCGACTTCGCCGGTCGGCTCCCAGCCGCTGGCGCGCACGAACACGCGCCACTCGCCCACCGTCACCGGATAGCGCCCCATGGCGAAGGGGCGCTCGATGCCGACCCAGCGCTGCGGGGTCTCGCGTTCCAGCCACTTTTTCTGGGCGCCGGCCGCCATTGCGATGCTGCGCTCATGCTCGTGGGAGCCCATCTGGAAGCGCCCGGTCGGAATCAGGACCAGCGAAGGGCCGCTGCCGGCGCCGTCGAGGAATTCGTCGCACAGCACGCCGTCGCCGTCGGCCACCGGGCTGGAAGGCGTCGGCATGAGCTTGGCCAGGTCCTCGGCACTGCGCGCGGCCTGCAGCTCGCGCGCGCGCTTCTGCTGCGCAAGATACAGCGCGGCGGCCTTGGCCTGGGCCGCCTTGCGCTGCGCCTCTTCCTGGGCCAGGCGCGCCTTGGCGGCTTCCTCCTCGCGCTTGGCCAGCAGCTGCTGGCGCAGCGCATCCTTCCTGGCTTCGCGCGCGGCCTCCTGCGCGGCACGCTCGGCGCGCTGCTGCTGGCGCAACTGCTCCTTGCGTTGCAGCTCGGCCTGGGCGCGCGCAGCCGCCCGGGCCTGTTCTTCCGCCTGGCGGCGCGCAGCCAGCTCGCGTTCGCGCTTTTCCTGATCAAAGCGCAGGCGCGCTGCCTCGCGCGCGCGTTCTTCCTCGGTCGGGCCGACGCCGTCGCGGATGGTGTCCAGCAGTGCGCGCACGCTGCCTGGGCGTGCCGCGGGATCGCGCGCGAATCCGGCGCGCAGCGCATCCCACTGGCGCGGGGCCAGGCCCTCGGGCGCCTGCCCGTTCGACGGCACGCCGCCCAACATCTGGCACACCATCATCGAGACCGCGTACACGTCCAGCGTCTGCGCGGGCACGGCGTCGAGCAGGCCCGCCTCCGGCGCGCGATAGCCGCTGGTGCCGGAACCCGCCGGTGCATCCATCGGCGACGGCGCACGGGCGCGCACGGCGATGCCGAAGTCGAGCAGCTTCACTTCGCCCGGTTTGGTGACGAACACGTTGGCCGGCTTGATGTCGCGGTGGACCAGGCCATGCTTGTCCCAGGCGTAGTCCAACGCGCTGGCTACCGGGTCGAGCAGCGCCAGCACGCGCGCGAGCGGCAAACTGCCTTCGCGCGCGAGCAGGCTGTCGAGGTCCTCGCCTTCGAGGCACTCCATGATGATGAAGTAGCTGGCCGTGGCCGGGTCTTGCGCCCATTCGTAGACGCGCACGATGTGCTCGTGCGCCAGGCGGCGCGCGCGGGTGGCTTCCTGGATCAGGAGCTTGGCGTGGTTGGCCGACTGGGTCAGCTGCGGCGCCAGGATCTTCAGCGCCACCTGGGCGCTGTGGCCCAGTTCCGCGTGGGTGGCGAGGTCGGTGGCCTGCCACACCTGGCCCATGCCGCCGTGGGCGATCAGGCGCTCCAGGCGGTAGCGGCGGGTCTGAGGACCGACTTCCTGGCCCACCATCAGGCCGATCTCGGTGCCGGCGCGCACCGGCGGCGCATCAAGCGGCGCATCGGCCGCCGGCGCATATTCGGCGTCGAGGATCGCGTTCTTGCGCAGGTCGAACTCTTCGCGGCTCAGCAGGCCATCCTCGTGCAGCGCACGCAGCTCGCGGATCTTGTCGATGGCCGTTTGCATCGTTCCGTTCAAGATCGCAAGGGCGCGCCGCAGGCGCCGCAGAATCGGTCGCCCTCGCGCATGCCGTGGCCGCCGGTGCACTGGCGCACGCCGGCCACCGCGTTGGCCTGGGCGGCCAGCAGTTCCACCTGGTGACGGCGGTCCTTGTCGACTTCACCGTCGCGGCGCGCCTGTTCGCGCGTCACCAGTTCCAACGCCTCTTCAGGCGTGAGCTTGCCCGCGCCGACCACGGCGGCCAGGCTGGCCAGCTGGCCAGCGTCCATGGTGGCGTGCACGCGGGTCTTCATGAAGTCGTTCAGCAGCTCGGCGTTCGGGACGGCGGCCAGGGCCAGCTTGGCGGTATCGTCCATGCCGGCAAAGGCGTCCAGCTCGGCCAGGCGCAGCGCATGGCGACGCTCTTCCCCCTCCAGCGTGACGCCTTGCTGCTCGCGCGCCTGCTGCGCCTCCAGTGCGATGGTGCGCTGCAGCTTGTCCTGCTGGGCATTCGTGCGGGCGGTTTCGATCGCCAGCTGCGCTTGCGCATCTTCCCATTCCTGCAGACGCTCGGCTTCGCGCCGGCGTGCGGTATTCGCCAGCACCAGCAGCTGATGGCGCGCGGCGTGTTCCTGTTCGTCGATCTCGCGCCCACGCCGCGCCGCGTCTTCTTCAAGCTGGCGCAGGCGCAGGAGTTCGGCCTGGCGCCGGGCGCCGTCCTCGATCAGGGCCGCCTGTTCGAGCTTGTGGCGGATCTGCTGCTGCAGCAGGGTTTGCGAAAAGCGCTGGCGCGCGATGGCGGCGGCCTGGCGCGCATCCTGCTGCGCGACTTCGAGTTCGCTGCGCATGCGCACCTGGGCCAGCGCGCGCAGGTGCTGCCATTCGAGCGCTTCGTCGCGCCGTCCCGCACCCTTCTTGGCCAGTTCGTGTTCGAGTTCCGCCATCACGTCGGCGGCGCCACGTTCCAGGGCCTGCTTGCGCGAGCCGGCGTCCAGGATGCGCGCATACAGTTCGATCTGGCGTGCGCGCACCGCGTGCGCCCGGTCGGCGCCGGCAAGCGACAATTCGGCGCGCGCGATGGCGTCATCCTGGCGCAGCTCGGCCTCGCGCTGGCGCACCCGCGCGCTTTGCTCGGTGCGGCGCAGGCGCTGCCATTCCTCGGCGTCGTACAGCTCGTCGAGGTGCTTGCGGTGCTCGACCTGCACGTGGCGCTCGTCGACCGCCAGCCACAGGCTGCCGACTTTCGCGCGGTTGGCGTCATATTTGTCGTGGCGCAGTTCGACCGTGTCGACCTTCACCACCGCGAGTCCGTACTCGGCCAGCAGCAGCTTCAGGCCGCCCTGCAGGCGTTCATCGAGCTGTTCGCGCAGGTCGCCATTGCCGGCCATATCGCGGATCGAGCGGGCGCCGGCGAATTCTTCGAGCAGCTGGCGCACCGGCGCTTCCAGCAGTTCGCGCAGCTCGGCCGCGCCGATGGTGCCCGGCTGGGTCATGAAGTGGCGGGCGAATGCCGGCACGTTCTCGATGCGCAGGCTGACCGTGAAGCGCGCCGTGACCGCCAGCTGTTCGCTGGTGAGGATGTCGTCGAAGGTGAACGAGACAGGCAGCGCGCCGCTGCGGGTGACCAGGATCTCGGCGTGCTGGTCGCGCAGCAGGTGGTTCAGCCGCGTGAAGAAACCCTCGATCTCGTATTCGCCCTGCGGCACTTCGGTCGCCTTGTCGCCCTGCAGGATGTAGGCGCGGCTGGTGGCGGGTACGCGCAGCGTCTTGACGAACACGCCGGAGAGTTCACGCACGCCGAAGAACACGGCCAGTTCGTCGGGGCCCGCCACCCAGCGGTTATCGACCAGCACCGGGGCGCTGCGCGGCGCGCCCAATCCGGACATCTTGACCATATGCGGCTCCACTTTGTTCATGTTCAAATGATGCCGATCCGGTCGACGCAGGCCACGCTGGCGCCTTGCGCCTTGAGCTGTGCGCGCCAGTCGGCCGACAGTTCCGCTTCCCAGGCGCGCGGCAGCAGGATGCGGTCGCCCGCCCCGGCTTCGCGCAACAGCAGCGCGCACTTGGGCGCTGCGCCGTCCACGTTCTCGACCCGCCCCGCATGCCAGCTCGCAGACTGGCCGGTGGCCAGCAGGCGCCCGCGCGGAAGAAAATCGCGCCCGCGCGCCATGCGGTCGGCCATCACCAGCGCCAGCTCGAAGGAGCCGCCCTGGAAGCGCTCCTCAGCGAAGCGCACCGTCGTGCGCCACTGTCCGGCGCCTCGCCCGTCATGGTGGCGCGCCGCCACCAGTACCGCGCGCACCCGCGCCTGCAGCGTCGCGTCGACGCCAGGAACCACAATCCTGGACTCTTCATCGTCGCCGTCCGACAGGGCCGGCCGCACGTTCACCTCGACCCAGGCCAGGCTGTCGTCCGCGCCGCCGGTCACCAGGGGGAACCAGGCGCGCGCACTCGACACGCCGACCGCCGGATCGGGATGGCCGCTCAAGGCCCCCAGGTGCGGCAAGCCGCCTTCGCCGCCGGCCAGCACGCCGAAAGGCACCGTGCCCAGGCTGTGGCCATCGACGCGGCCCAGGTGCCAGGCCTCGGACCAGCCATTGGCCACCACGGGAACTGGCGGCTGATAAAGCCCACGCACCATGCGGTCGGCCAGCACGGCGGCCAGTTCCCAGTCGCGCTCACCAGCGCCTGGGGCGCGGTCGAGGCTCAGCACGACCTGGGCGCGGCTGTCGAAGCGCGCCTCGGTGTGGCGCGCCAGGCGCACCACGGCCTGCATGCGCCGCGCGACGTCCGGTGCGTCCGGCACGCTGCATTTGACTTCGGCGCGGCCGTCACGCGGACGCACGGTGGCGGTGACGGTGAGATAGCTGCCATCGGGCGCAATGCTGCGGCAGGCGATCGGGGCGCCGTTCATGCGTCCTCCTCGTGGGGGGCGCGGCGCGCGGCGCAGTCGCATTCGAGGTTGGCGACGATGCGGTCGGCTTCGTCCAGCAGCGCGATCGCCGGCAGCATCTCGGTGACCGCATGCTTCATGCGCGCCAGCAGCGCCCAGGCTTCGTCCAGCGCCGCCACCGCGCGCCGGGTATGGCGTGCGCGGCGCAGCTGTTCGCCGGCGGCCAAGGCCTGGTTCGGCGCGGCCAGCTCCAGGGCCGGCATGGTGCCTACGCCGAGGCTGACCAGGTCGAGCCGGCGCAGCAGGTCCTGGTGGCGTCGGAAAGTGGCGCAATCGGCCGGCAGCACCGCCATGCGCAGGCCGCACTGCACGCGCGGCAGCTCCAGGAACAGGCGCCGCAAGCCCTTGCGGTCCTCGATCGCGGCATCGAAGGCTTCCTGCGCCGCCACGGCGGCCGGCGCGGACACCGGCTGCACGGCGAGGCGCGCAGCCAGCAGCGCCGCCAGGTCGCGCGCGGCGCCCAGGTCCACCGGCACGCAGTCGTCGACCATCACGCCGAAGCGGGTGTACAGCAACTGGTTGAAACCGGAGCGGAACAGGTTCCACTCCTCGAAACTTGTGCAGGGCGGCAGTTCCAGGTTGCCCTGGGCCAGCGCGCGCTGCAGCGCGCTTTCCACTTGCGCGACAAAAGCGTCCAGCGCCACCCGCTCGCCACCTTCGCTGGCGAGGAACAGGTCGAAGCGCTGCAGGGCTTCGCGCGGGTCGGCGCTGCCGATGGCGAAGGCGACCTTCAGGCCGATCTCGGGGGCGGCCGCGAACGGGATCAACTCGCAGGCATAGGGCCCGGGATGCACGCACCAGGCGGTCTCGCCCTCGAAAGCGTTGACGCGCGCGCCTTCGGACAGGCGCCGGGTGTGGGCGTCGCCGTTGGCCAGCACGGCGAAACGGCCGTTCGGCACCGTGCAGCCGCGCGCAATCGGCAGCGCGATGTAGGCGGCGCCGAGGCCAGCCAGGTCCGGCGGCGCCTGGCGGAAGGTCTTGGTGAAGAGGTTCAACATGCTAGGGTCCGATCGGCTCCACGGTAAAACCGCCGCCGTGGCATTGGAAGTGTTTTGTCGGTCCCTCGTCGAAAGGCCAGGGACCTTCGCACTCGCCGTCGAGGTCGAGCTGCCCTTCCAGCACCGTGTTGCCGGCGCCGTCAACCACGCGCAGGGGCTGCGGCGCGCGCAGCAGGCTCACGGCGAGGCTGGATTCCGGGTCGAGTTGCAGGATCGCGCGGCCGGCTACCACGTGCAGGCGCCAGGCGCCATCGTCGGTCGTCAAGGCTTCGAAGGGCGCGCCGCTGTCGGCTGCGCGCAGCATGCCCGCGCTGCCGCGCCACGCGGCCCTGGCACGCCGCGCCTGCGCCAGTGCGGCCAGGCGGCGCGCCGTCAGCGGCGAAGACTGCAGCGCCGCCCGTTCGCCGTGCGTCAAGGGCCGGCTGCCGTCGAGCGCCGCCAGCAAGGTCGCGTCGGCCAGCAGCAGGCGGTCGCCGTCGATCCGGCGTCCCGTCACCAATGTGGCCTGCAATCCGCGGTCCAGTTCCGTCATGCTCATCACCCGTTCTCCTTCATGCCAGATTCCAGTCTGGCGATCGCCGCGTCGCGCCGCTTGCGCAAGGTCGGCAGGGACACCCCGTCCAGCATGGCCAGCTGTCCCATGGTCGGCAGCTCGCCGCTGGCCGGGTCCAGCCATTCGGCCGGATAACTGTCGTCGACGGGACCGAGCAGTTTCAGGTACACGGCCAGCCGCACCGGCAGCGAATCGTCTGCCATCGTGCGCAGCGCCCAGCTGCCCGGCTCCTGCGCCGCGGCTGCCATCTCAAGGTAGCGGGGGGGCAGTGAAACCCGCTCGGCCAGGGCCAGGTCCAGCGGCGGCAGGTGGATATCCGACACCGGATCCGGCTCGGCGTGCGGCTCGTCGAGCGCATCCTGGCGCGCTTCCAGGATCTGGTCCGGGCCGGGACTGGGATCCTGCTCCGATTCCGCGATCACGCGCCAGTAGTCTTCCAGCCAGGCGCCGGCGTCGCTGGCGTCCTGCAGCCAATCGCGCTCGCCGTTGGCGGACAGCGCCTCGTACTCGCCGATCTCGCGCAGCATGGCGCCGATTTTCTCGGCACTCGTTTTCAGGCTGGCGAAGCGCTTGGAGCGGGTGTGCAGCGGGCCAGGGCTGCCGGCGAAGCGTTCCAGGCTCTGGCTCCAGCGCAGGATCCACTCGGGGCGGCAATCGGCGATGGTGCGCAGGCGGCGCGCCTCGATCGGCTCGGCCTCGATCGTGCGGTCGAGGATCGCGCCGACCTGTGCCCGGTGCTCGCGCCAGCCGAACAGCAGGCGCGCCACCTCACCATACGCGGTATCGAGCATGCGGTAAGCATACATCCGGTTCGGGCTGCAGGGGCGGCCGCAGGCGGCCTGGTAGTTGTCGCTGTCGACCTTGTCGCGCAGGACGGCATACAGGTCGTTGAATTTCTTGCGCAGCAGGGCGTCGCCGCCGGGCACTTCCCAGAAGGCGCCCATGCGCGCATGTTCAGCCTCGACTGCGGCGCACAGGGCGGCCCAGTCGCCGGGGCGCGCCTGCAATTCGTAGACCAGGCTCAGGCTGAGTTCGAGGACGGTGTCGCCGTAGCTGTTGCCGGAAGCGGCGCCGCGCCGTCCGCTGCCATGCAGCACGCGCGCAACGGCATCGACATAGGCCGCGAGCGAGGCGTCGCGGTCCTCGTCCAATAGCAAGGTGTGCCCCGGGCGCGCGAGCGCCGCCAGCGAGCATTGCCCCAACAATTTACGGACCTGCTCCCAACCGTGCTCCTGATACCGGGTTCCCGGCAAACGCATGCCTTCTCATCCTGTAATGCATCCGCACAAAGACGGACTGTCAACAGATGATGCCATAGAAACACACTTCCGAGGCGCGCAGGAGAGGCCTATTCTCCCTTTTGTTCAGGGGACCGGGCCGCCATCGTGCGCAGCAGCGCGGCCACCACCGGGGCCGCGTGGGCGCCACCGGTCAGGTCCGAATGGCTCACAAACGCGGCGAACGCCAGGCGCCGGGTCTGGCCCGGCAGGGTGCCCGGCTCCAGCCAGCCCATGAACCAGACCGTGCCCTGGCCGTCCGCGCCGACGGGCGCGGTGCCGGTCTTGCCGAACATGCCACGGCGCAGGCCGTCGAATTCCTTGCCACGGAAGGCGCCGGCCGCGGTGCCGCCCTCGATCACGCCCTTCATGCCGGCGCGGATGCGATCCAGGCGCACGCCGAGTTCCGCACCAGCTGTCTTGCTGGCGGCGCGCCCGTCGAGCTCGAGCAGCAGGCGCGGCGTGACCATCCTGCCCTGCCCGACCGCTGCCGCCACCAGCGCCATCTGCAGCGGCGTGGCCTGCATGCGCAGCCCGATCGCCATCTGGCGCACCTCGTGGCGCGTGAGGATCGGATCGATCTGTGCGGCGCTGCCGGCAAGCGCGTCCCAGGCGCCCCAGCGAAAGTCGGCAGGCAGCAGGCCGCCGTCCAGGCGCAGCGGCGCGCCGAAGCCGAGCCGGCGCGCCATGCCGTCGATCGGCCGCAGGGCGTCCAGCGCACCCGGTTCGAGGGCGCGCACGCCGGGCACGCCGCCCTGTGCCGCGCCGCCCAGGCTGCGGTCGCCCAGCTCCGCGCTCCAGGCGAACCAGGTGTTGACGCTGTGCGTCAGCGCCTGCGCCAGGCCGAAGCGGCCCTCGACCGCGCGGGCGCCGGCCAACTGCTCGCGGAAGTTGGTGATGCGCGCACCGCCCGCCTCGGGGTAGCTCGGGGCGCCGATGTGGAAGGCGTAGCCGCCGTCGTGCGCCACTTTGTCGATCGCGGCCAGCGGCATGCCGTCCAGCAGGCGGTCGAGCCGAGGGTCGCGGCGCGCGGCCTGCTCCAGGCCCAGGCTCGAGATCACCTTGAAGGTCGAGCCGGGCGCCCGGTGCGCGCCGCCGTCGTGCTGGAAGGCCGGCAGGCGCAGCGGGCTGCGGGCCGGGTCGGCGCGGTCGAAGTCGCGCACTTCCTGCCAGCGCGCCGGATCGGCCGTGCCCATGCCGGCATTGGCGGCGGCCAGCACGTCGCCGTTGCCGGCATCCAGCAGCACCAGGCCCGCTTCGCGGCCTTCGGGCGCCGCTTTGGCGCCGTGGCAGGCCTTGCCGTCCCAGCTGCCGCCCTTCATGCCGATGCAGTCGAGCGCCGCCTGTGCCGCCGCCTGCAGGCGCAGGTCGATGCTCATGGAGGCCGCATGCGCCGAGCCGGGCACGCGGGCCAGCATGCCGGCCACGCTGGCCGCATGGTCGCGGTGCACGCCCAGCAGCGGACCGAGGCCGGCGGCGCGCGCCTCCGGGCTGGCGCTGCCGTCGCTCCACAGATTGTTGCCGTCGCGGTCGCGCAGGCGCACTTCGGCCAGGGCGGCGCGCTGAGGACCTGTTTCCGCCGGGAGGGCCTGCCAGGCCAGCTTGCCACCGTCGCGGCGCAGGTGGCGATAGGCCGCGTCGGCGCCGCCCGCCAAGCTGCTGAGGTCAAGGGCCTCGACCTCGAGCGTGATGCGCGTGGCCCCCGGCAGCGGCGACAACTGGACGCGCTGGACAGCATCAGGATCCGGGCAGGACCGGCCCTCGCAGGCTGTATTTACGCGCATGGTGGCGCCTTCGACTTTTCGCACGCGGCCGGCCAGCAGCAGCTCGACCGGGGCATTCGCCGCCAGCGTCAGCTGGGCCGTCGGCGCCGTACCGCCGTTGTCCCAGTTTGAGACGCGCTGCCACGGCGCCCAGCCCTCCGGCAGGCGCGCGAACAGGCGCATCGCCGCCACCGGCAAGCCTTGATCCAGGGCCACCGGCACGCCGCCGACGCTGGCCTGCGGGGACGCATCCAGCCCGGGACGCACGCGCCAGGCCAGCAGGCGGCGCTCGCTGTTATAGATGCGCACCTGCTCGCGCACGAAGGCGCCGTCGGCGCGGTAATACAGGCGGCCGAGCAGCTTGCGGCTGGCTTCGTCGAGACGCAGGTGTTCCCAGCCCGGCAGCGGCGCACGATCGGCCGCTTCCATGCCCTGCCAGCCGGCCAGGTCGCGCGGCGCCAGCTCGGCCAGGCCGCCGCGTCCCAGGCGCACCAGGCCGTGGGCCTGCAGCTGCTGGAACAGCAAGGCGTCTTCGAGGCCGCGTGGTGGCGCCGCCGGCACGGGATGCGCGCCGGGCGCCAGGCGCAGCGCCGGCGATACGCCCTGCGCGCCGAAGGCCTGCACCAGCGCGCCAGTGGCCTCGCCCGCCGAATAGCGCTGCACTAGCAACTCGCCGGCCTGCGGGCAGGCCGCGGTGGCGCGCCGGGTCAGGCGCAGGGCGCCATCGTTCCAGGTCAGCCAGCCGCTCTGCCGGAAAGTACCGGCGCCGCTCGCGCCGCGGTTCGCCATTCCGCCGGCGCTGTCGGAAATCAAGGCTGCCTGGCCACCGGCCTGCCAGCGCAGGTTCAGCGCGCCGCGCGCATCGCCGCGCAGTTCGACACGCGGGATGGTCGAGCCGGGCGCCGCCAGCAGCACGTTGCGCGGCGGGACGCCCGCCGCCTCGCTCAGCGGGTAGCCGATCCGCAGCGGCAGCAGCACGGGCCGGGCTGGATCGAGCACTTGCGTGCACAGGTCGATCCGCACCGGCGCCGCCGCCGTCATGCCGCTCAGGAGCACAAGGGCCGCACCACCGTGCTGTTCGATGCCCGCGCCAGGCGCTTCCGGCACCCGGATCGTGACGCCGCCGAGCAGCGGCTGCAGTGCCGCCAGGGAGCCAGTCTGTGGAGTGACGCCGGGAGAAGCCGACAGCGAGCGCGCCGCTGTCACCAGCACAACGGCGCCGAGGGCGATCGCGACTAAGGCGAGAGGAACAAGGACATTGAAGCCGCGTCGCGACCCCGAAAGCGGACGTGCACCGGCGCGCAGGTTGCGGGCGCGGCGCCAGGCCGTGCGGCTGGCGGCGAGACTACCGGCGAGTTGTGCGAGTGTGGCGCTCATCTGGGCTTGGTTCCCTGCGGCCCTCGGGGCGGACCGCTTCGCGTATCGCTAGCGGAGGGACGGTGAAACCCCCCTGGAGCGCACGTTCGCGCGGGCTTTTCAACCGCTCATTCCGTGTTTTCGGCGTCCCGTCGCATGTCGCTCGCGGCACATGGAGGCTTGGCCTACAGTGGACACATCGACAAACCACACACAAGGAGAAACACCATGAACATCATCAAACATATGGAAGCCGTTTTCGTCGTCACGATGGCGCTGGCCGTCCCTGGCAGCTACCTGCTCGACGGCGTCCCGGAAGCCCAGGCCCGCACCTACGCGCCCGACGCAGCGCAGGTCGCGAGCGGCGCCAAGATGGCGGTCGTGACGGTCAGCGCCAAGCGCTTGTCCGCCGAAGAACTGGCCGATCGGAGCCGCGGATGAACACGCTGGACCGGCGCGCCGTCGCGCTAACGCGACAGCGCGCCCGGTCCATCTGTATCAGTCCTCTATGAAGTTTTCAACAGTACCTGTTTCAGTTGTAAGCCGACGTTTCAGCCCAGGATTTCCAGCACGACCCTCGCTATAGTGGGTTCATCCGCTTCCGGATCTGGAGACCGACATGAAACGTACCCTTTCCCTCGCCGCCCTCATCGCCCTTGGCGCCGCCTTCGCGCCGCTGCCGGCCCTGGCGCAATCCGATTTCCAACTGTATATCGGTTCGGCCCCGCCGGCCCCGATCTACGAAGTCATGCCCGCGCCGCGCCACGGCTATGTCTGGGCGCCCGGCTACTGGGAATGGCGCGGCCATCGCCACAGCTGGGTCCGCGGCCACTACATCGCCGCCCGCCCCGGCTACGCCTACGCCGCGCCGAGCTGGCGCGAACGCGGCGGCCGCTGGTATATGGAACCAGCGCGCTGGGACCGCCATGACCGCGACCGCGACGGCATCCCCGACCGCTACGAGCGCCGCAGCTATGCGCAAGGCTACGGCGGCTACAACGACAACCGCGGCCGCGACTATTACCGTGACGGCCGCCGCGACGACCGTGGCCGCTACCGTGACACCGACCGCGACGGCGTCCCGAACCGCTACGACCGCGACCTCGACAACGACGGCGTCCGCAACGAGCGCGACCGCGACCGTGACGGCGATCGCGTACCGAACCGCTACGACAACCAGCCGAACAACCCGTACCGCCGCTGATCGCAGCCAACGCCGATCCGGGGTCTGACATCCGGACACCGGGGTCAGGTCTGACATCCGGACACGGCCTCAGCCAATGATAAAGCTGAGCTCGTGTCTGAATGTCAGACCTGACCCCGATGTGCGAATTGTTATTTTTTCAGGTGCTTGTCGAGGAAGGCCAGGATTTTCGCGCTGGCCTCGATCTGGTTCTTCTTCTTCGAAAAACCGTGTCCCTCGTCCGCGAACACGACGTATTCCACCTCCACCCCATTCTTGCGCACGCCCTCGACGATCTCGTCGCTTTCCGGCTTGATCACGCGCGGGTCGTTGGCGCCCTGGATGACCATCAGCGGCTTGCGGATGTTCGCCACGTGAAATAGCGGCGAGGTTGCAACCAGCAAGTCCTTGTCCGCAACCGGGTCGCCGATCTCGTCATACAAGGCCTTGCGCTGCGCTTCCCAGTACGGCGGAATGCTCTCCAGCGTGCGCACCCAGTTGCTGACACCGAAGATGTCGATGCCGACCTTGAAGGCTTCCGGCCGGAACGCCATTGCGGCCAGGGTCATGTAGCCGCCGTAGCTCCCGCCCATGATGGCGATACGCTCCGGATTGACGTAGCCGAGGCTGGCGAGCCAGGTCTTGGCCTCGACGCAATCCCACAGCGGTTCGCGGCCGTGCTTGCGGTCGTCGGCGGTGAAGAAGGTCTTGCCGTAGCCCGAGCTGCCGCGGTTGTTGATGCCCAGCACCGCATAGCCGTGGTTGACCAGGTACTGGATCTGGGCGTTATAGCCGCGCATGGTCTGCCCGCCGGGGCCGCCGTGGACGTAGACAATGGCCGGCACCCTGGCATTGCTGGAAGCGCCTTTCGGCTTGTAGTAGATCGACGGAATCACCATGCCGTCGAAGGAACGGAAGCGCACCACCTCGGCCTCGACCAGGTCGTTCGGGTCGATTTCCTTGTTCAAGCTATGGGTGAGCTGGACGGTCTTCCTGCTGGCGAAGTCGTGCACGTGCAGGTTGCTCGGCGAGCGGTCGCCGTTGAGGTAGAAGGCGACCAGGCGTCCGCTCGGCGAGAAGGTTGTCTGGCGGATCTCGCCGCCCGCCAGCTTCGGCATCGCCACCGGCTTGCCGGCCGGGTCGACCACCCTGACGTCGATGCTGCCGTCGCGGTTCACGGAACTGATCCGGTGCTGGCCGTTGCGCGAATAACTCGTACCCAGCAGGTCCCAGTCGGCCTTTTCGACGTCCGCCACCTGGCCGCCGGCGAGGTCATAGCTGACGATGCGGTTGAATTCGCCGCCGTCGTTGGTGGTGAACAGCAGGCGTTTCGATTCCGGATCGAAGGTCGAGGCGGAATAGCTGGCCGTGCCTTTGTGCGGCGTGATGTGCTTCATCGCGCGCGTGGCCACGTTGTAGAGGTAGACGTCGCTGTCGGCCGTGGTGTTGGGCTTGTCGAAGGCGAGCCACTTGCCGTCGCGGCTGATGGCGGAGACGTTCATGCCGCTGTCGTTCTGGTACACGACCGTGCGTTTGTAGCCGGTCGCGTCGATCAGGTAGAGGTCGAAGAATTTCGGGTCGCGTTCGTTGGTGGCGACGTAGAAGCCGCTGCCGTCCGGCCGCCAGCCGGCGAACATCGCGCGGTGCTTGTCGCCCGGCGTCAGGTCGCGCTCCGTGCCATCCAGTTCGCGCACGAACACGTGGTTGCGCTCGTTGCCACCGCTGTCGCGCGTGAACAGCACCCGGTCGTCGTTGTAGAAGTAGCCGATCGCATAGGTGCTGTCGGTGCCGGACGTGGTCAGCGGGGTCGCCTTGCCGCCGCCGACCGGGATCGTGTAGACGTTGAAGATGCCGCTCTGGTTGCTGCTGAACAGGATGCGCTTCTCGTCCTTGCTGAACGAGGCGCCGGTGACCGAGGTGGTCGCCATGAACTGCTCGATGGTATAGCGCTTGGGGGCTTTCTGCGCTTTTGCCGCCGGGACAGGAGTTGCGGCTTGGGCGGAAATGATGGCGGCGTGCGCGCACAGGGCGAGCAGGGACAGGCGGACGAACAGACGCATGCGGTTCTCCTTGTTGTTGTCGATAAATACAGCCTGTCGAGTGTTGCAAAACCGGCCACCGGTGTCAACTGCCGGCAAAGCGGTTATCCTGTCGCCCATGACAGACGATGCAGTACTGCGGGCAGCCGCATTCAAGACCGAACTCGCCGCCAGCCGCCGGCTCGCCGCACGCAGCGGCATGAGCGATACCGAGGCCCTGCGCACCACCCTCCTCCTCAGCGCCGGCGTCGCCGGACTCGACCAGTTGCTCATCGAACGCGCGGGCCAGCGCCTGCGCAGCGAGCAAGCCCAGGACACTCGGCGCGCACTGGCGGCGGCTTCCATGGCGCGGCGCCAGGCCGGCCCGGTCGCGATCCCGCAATGGCGTGCCTGGTTCGACGGCTCGGCCCGGCCCAATCCCGGCCGCTGCACGCTTGGCGCGGTCCTGGAAGGTCCCGATGGCCTCCAGGTCGAGCTGTCGCGCTCACTCGGCTACGGCAATAGCAGCGAAGCGGAGTACCAGGCCCTGATCGCGGTGCTGGAAACGGCGCTCGAACATGGCGCGGTGGCGCCGCTCATCCAGGGCGACAGCCAGGTGGTGATCGATGACGTCAACGCGCCCGACTTTGCCGCCGCCTCCGCCCTGCAGGCGTATCGCCAGCAGGCGCGCGCCCTGCTTGCCCGCCTGCCCGGCGCCACGCTGCGCTGGATCCCCCGCCACAAGAACGGCCGCGCCGACGCCCTGTCGCAGAACGTTGAAGAAGAAGAACCATATGCAAGAACCGAAGACTGACCTCGCCACCTGGCGCCCACGATTGGCGGCGATGGCCGCCGGCGCCAGTGGCGGCGACGGCGCTCACGACAGCAGCCACCTGGAGCGGGTCTGGCGCAATGCGCAGGCCTTGCTGGAACAGCATCCGGAAGCCGACGCGCTGGTGGTGATGGCCGCCTGCTACCTGCACGACCTGGTCAACCTGCCGAAGGACGACCCGGAACGCGATCAGGCCTCGCGGCGCTCGGCGAAGCTGGCGCGCCACCAACTGGCCTGGATGGATTTCCCGCCAGATCGCCTGGACGCGGTGGCTCATGCGATCGAGGCGCACAGCTTCTCGGCCGCGATCCCGGCCGAATCGCTGGAAGCGAAGATCGTGCAGGATGCCGACCGCCTCGACGGCCTGGGTGCAGTCGGGCTTGCGCGCATGTTCTACATCGCCGGGCGCATGGGCAGCAGCCTGGCGCATCCCGACGACCCGCTCGGCGAACATCGCGAATTCGACGACCGCCGCTACGCGCTCGACCACATCATGGTCAAGCTGGCCAAGCTGCCGGGGATGATGCAGACAAGCGGCGGCCGCGCCGTCGCCGAACAACGGCTGGCGCGGCTGCTGGCCTTCCGCGAGGAATTCGCCGCCGAGGGCGGCGCGTGGGAGGATGTCGCGCCGGGCCGTTAGCGGTGCGCGAGCACCTCGCCGATCGACCTGGCTTCCGGTGCATACGCCGCCATGCCCCAACCAGCTCCGGCCACCAGCAGGGTGGTCAGCACAAACGGAATCACCGTGCGCTTGAGCGCCGCCACCATCCAGTGCTTGCGCTCAAGCCCGCGCAACCGCCGGTACAGGCCGGCCGCCAGCAACGCGTCCACCAGGATCTCGGCGAACAGCACCGGCGCCGTCCAGACCACGAACAGCGACGACAGCAGCAATCCCAGCGCCAGCAGGATCACGACCAGCGGAATTGCGCCCTCCTCCGCGCTCGCGACCGCCGCCAGCGGCTTCTCCACGATGGTGTCGCCGAAATCGACGTTGGCGCTGGCGCCGCCGCCGTCGAACGTGCCGCCTCCGCCGGCGAAATCATCGCGCAACGCGGCCGGAAGATCGGGGGTCGTGGCGCTTCCGCAGCCGTCATCGACCGGGACAAGGTCGAGATAGTCGGACGCGCTCGTGTGCAGCCACAGCCACAGCAAGCCGAGGAAGGCAAGGTAAGCCACGCCCATCGCCAGCGCGTACCGCAGGGCCATGGTCTCGAGCCCGGCAAGCAGCATCAGGGCCGAGGCGCCGAACCCGGCCAGCCCGGTGAGCGACACCAGGATGAACATCTGCACGCGTGGAAAACCGTCGCGCAACAGGCGGGCGCGCATGCGGTGGACGGCAGTGGCACGCGACATGGAATGGGACATCTTGCGCTCGCTCATCGGGTGGAAATGCCAGCGATGATGCCACGGCTCAAGCCGGCAATCTTCGCGGAATGTCACAAGGCAGTCCCGGCTTCAGCATCGATTAAGTTTTCCGAGTAGTAAGCTCGGTGATACCATCGAGACTTGTCATCGAGCCGGGCCCTTCATGAGCAGTTCGACCACCGCCACCGCGCCGTCCGCCGGCAAACTCAATTTCGTTTTAGTCTGCATCTTCATCGACATGCTCGGCATTGGCCTGATCGTGCCGGTGATGCCGCTGCTGGTCGGTCAGTTCGTCCCGGGCCGCGACGACCAGGCGCTGTGGTTCGGCGTGCTCGCCACCACCTTCGGCCTGCTGCAATTCCTGTTCATGCCGGCGCTCGGCGCGCTGAGCGACCGCGTCGGCCGCCGCCCGGTGCTGCTGTATTCGATGGGCGGCATGTGCCTGAACTTCCTGATCACCGCCTGGGCTCCGAGCCTGGCCTGGCTGTTTGTCGGCCGCATCATCGGCGGCATGTCCTCGGCCAGCATGTCGGTGGCCTCGGCCTACGCTTCCGACATCTCGACCAAGGAAAACCGCGCGAAAAGCTTCGGCAAGATCGGCGCCGCCTTCGGCCTTGGTTTCATTTGTGGCCCGATGCTGGGCGGCCTGCTGGGCGACGCCGACCTGCACCTGCCCTTCTACGTGGCGGCGGCGCTTAGCGGCGCCAACCTGGCCTACGGCTTCTTCTTCGTGCCGGAGTCGCTCGCGCCCGGCGTGCGTCCGCCGTTCGACGTGCGGCGGCTGAACCCACTGTCCGCCCTGCTGCGGCTGGTGCGGCGCAAGGACATCCGCGGCCTGGTGCTGGTCATCACCCTGGTCACCTTCGGCCAGATGATGCTGCAGTCGACCTGGGTGCTGTACACCACCTTCCGCTTCGACTGGACCCCGCGCGACAACGGCATCGCGATGTTCTGCGTGGGACTGGTGTCGGCCGTGGTGCAGGCAGGCCTGCTGGCGGTGCTGATCCGGCGCTTCGGCGAAGTGCGCCTGGCGCTGCTGGGCATCGGTTCGGGCGCCCTCACCTTCCTGGCCTACGGCCTGGCGACGCAGGGCTGGATGATGTACCTCTTCATCCTCTGTAACCTGCTGGCCTTCGCCGCCGGCCCGGCGCTGCAGGCGATCGTCTCGAAGTCCACGCCGAGCGCGGAACAGGGAGAATTGATGGGATCCCTGCAATCGATTGGCAGCCTGGGCGTGATCGTCACGCCGCTGATCGGCACCTCGATCCTGGCGGCAGTGAGCCACCTGCCGCAGGGAGATTGGCGCATCGGCAGCCACTTCTTCCTGTGTGCGGGGATGCAGGCCATCGCGGTGCTGGTGGCGTGGCGCTACTTCCGCAGCCACCACACGGTGGACAGCAAGGGCGCCCACTGATGGCGCCAGGCGTGCTGGCGGCCGTGCTGTGCGCCGCCTTCCTGCACGCGGCCTGGAATGCCGCGATCAAGGCTGAACAGGACAAGCTGCTGGCGTCGATGGCGGTCAGCACCGGCGCAGCCATGCTGGGCGCCGTGGCCGCGCTGCTGCTGCCGGCGCCGAGTGTGGCGAGCTGGCCCTTCATCGCCGCCTCGACGATCCTGCACATCGCCTACTACCTGCTGCTCGCGCGTTCTTATCACCAGGCCGACATCAGCCTCGCCTATCCTCTGATGCGCGGCTGCGCGCCGGTGCTGGTGGCGCTGGCCAGCGTTTATGTCGAACCGCTGCACCCGGTACAGATACTGGCCGTGGTGCTGGTCGGTCTGGGCGCCGTCACCACCTGCCTGGGCGCAAGGCTGACGCGGCGGGCCATCGTTCCCGCCCTGCTCACCGCCGCGGTGATCGCGGCCTATACGCTGGTCGATGGCCTCGGCGTGCGCCGCTCGGGCGCGCCGGCGGCGTACACCGCCTGGCTGTTCCTGTGCAGCGGCATCGCGGTGCCGCTGGCCTGCCGCCCCCAGCTAGATGGGCGCTTAGCCGGCTTCCTGAAAAATAAACCACGGTTGGCGCTGCTGGGCGGTGCCGCGACCGGCGGTTCCTACGCCATCGTGCTGTGGGCGATGACGCAGGCGCCGGTGGCGGTGGTGGCCGCGCTGCGCGAGACCTCGATCGTGTTCGCGGTCGCGATCGCGGCCTGGGTGCTGCGCGAAAAGGTCGGCCGCATGCGGGTGCTGGGCGCTCTGCTGATCGCGGCCGGCGCGGTCACCCTGCGCCTGGCCTAGAACTTCATTTCCAGCGTAGCGCGCAGCTTCGGACCGTCCGGATACATCCAGCGGCGTTTTTCCAGGCCGCTCGCAGGGTCGAAGTAACTCGGCTCGAACACGTTGTCTTCTCCGAGCAGGTTGGACAGCGCTACCCGCAGCTGCTGCTTCGGATTGTAGGCCCACACCGCGTAGGTATCGAGGTCGGTGCGCGCCTCGCGATAGAAGCCGCGGTTGCGCGCCACCTGCACGTAGCCGCCGCTGCGATGTGCCAGGCTGGACCCAAGGCTCAGTGCCCCACGCTTGTAGTCGATGCCGAGGTTCGCGCTCAGCGGCGTCTGCTGCTCCATGCGGTTTTCAGGACCGGGAACGGCGTCCACGCGCGACCAGTTGCGGCTCACGCTGACCCGCAGCTCGATCGCCGGCGCGTCCTGCATCAGCGCCTTGAGCGGGAATTTCGTCTCGATGTCGAGGCTGCGCATGGTGGCGCGGCCGTCGTTCACGGGACTGAAGATCCAGCGCAGGCCGTCGAAGTAGACCCGGTTGCCGATGTAATCGCGGATGCGCTTCACCGAACCGCTCACCGAGACCATGGCGCCTTCGGCCCAGTAGTGCTCGTACGCCGCGTCCAGGCCCCAGGCCAGTTCGGGCTTCAGGTTCGGATTGCCCTGCATGTCGGCTTCGGTGGCGCTATTGTTTTCGAATTCGCCGCGACGCGGCACGATGCTGTCGAGCTCCGGCGCCTTGTAGGTGCGGCTCAGGGCGAAGCGGATCTGGTCGCCCTTGTCACCGGGGAGCTTGTAGAGGACCTGGGCGATCGGGCTCAGGACGCTCGAGCGCACGCGGGTCGGCACGATCGCATTACCGTCTACGTGCGTGCGCACGCCTTCCCAGCGCGCGCCCAGGTAGACCGACCATTGCGGGTCGATGGTCCATTCGTCCTGGGCGTAAAACGCAGCGCGCTTGACGTGGGCGCGGAAGTCTTCGTCGAGCAGGGTGCCGGGACGGAAGATGCGCACGCTGTCACGCTCGGTGCGGATGTCGCCGCTCTCGTTGTAGCGCAGGTCCCAACCCAGCGCCAGCAGGTGGCCGCCCTCGAAGGCGCGGGTCGCCTTGCCGGTGCTGTTGACGCCGCGGGCATGGGTGTCGCTCAAGGTAGAGCCGTCGGTCTCCGGCAGGCCAGCGCTGTCGAAGCCCTTGCGGCGCACATACATCTTGCGTGACGACCATTCGAAGCCGACCTTCGCGTCCAGCTTCAGTCCAACTTCCGTCTCGCGGGTCCAGCCCAGGCTGGAGGTGAACAGGCGGTCGTCGAACTCGCCCCAGCCGAACAGGTCCGGCACGGGCGGCGGGCTGCCGATGACGGTCGTGACTTGCGGGTGCGGATCGTTGCGGAAGCTGTTGCTGCTTGCCATGGTTTCCCATGCCAGCTTGTCGCCATTCTCGAGGGTCCAGTTGAAGCGCGGGGACAGGTTGAGACGGTTCATGCGGCCGTTTTCCGGGCCGACCGTGATGCGGTAGCTGTCGACCACTCCGCCGGGCGTCGTGTTTTCCTCGGTGCCGGTCCATTCGCGCGTGAGCTTGTCGTGGTTGCCGCTTGCCGAGAACGACCAGGAGGAGCGCTCGCCGCTGTCGCCCACGTCCGCGCTGAAGGTGGGGCCACGGAAGTCGCTCGACTGCAGCCAACCCAGCTTGGCCTCGCGCTGGCGCTTGCGCGCCGCCTTGCGCAGCACGATGTTGATGGTGCCGGCGACTCCCTCGGTCGAGAATTCGGCGCTGGCCACGCGCAGCACCTCGATGCGTTCGATCGAATCGGGCGACACGCTGTCGAGGGTGAAGCCGTTCGGCGTGCGTTCGCCGTTGAGCAGGATCTGGGTGTAGCCGGACCCCAGGCCGCGCATCTGGACCTGCACGCTGCGGCCGGCGCCAGTCACGACGGTCACTCCGGGAATGCGGCGGAAGATTTCGGCGACGTCGATGTCGCCGTAGCGCGCGATCTCTTCGCGTCCCACCACGATGCGCGCCGCCGTGTCGTCGCGGCGCGCGTCGTAGCCGCTGCCTTTCACCTCGACCTGGGGGACGGGGTCCTGGGCCTGCTGGGCGGATGCCTGGGCGCACAGGGCGGCGATGAGGACGGCGAGATGACGGGGGCGAAGCGGCATTGAGTAGTCTCCGTAGATTATCGTTCAATTAACGGGAATCACTATATGCTATGTATTGGCACTATGTAAACTGCACGTGGAACATTTAATTGCCATTGCATAGCAATCGAATATGCCAAGGCAAAGAAAACCCGGCGCATGGCCGGGTTTGTCGAGAGCGAACGGCGTTTCAGAACTTGAACTCGTAGGTGATCCGGTAGCGCACACCCTGCGGGAAGGTGAAGCTGCGGGTCTCGCTGCCGAGGCGCGGATCGTCTACCTCGTTCAGCATCTGGAAATCTTCGCCGAAGGCGTTGCCGACCGCGAAGCGCAGCTGGCGCTGGGCGTCGAACTTCCACAGCGCGTACACGTCCAGGTCGCGCCTTGGCCAGTTGTAAGCGCGCTGGTTGACCGATACCCGCACCGGCCCGCCGCGGCGATAAGCGAAACTGCCGCCGGTGCTCAGCTGGCCGACCTTGTAGTCGACGCCCAGGTTGACGGTCAGCGGCGTCTGCTGGTCGAGGCGGTTATATGGGCCCGGCACCGATTCGACGCGCGACCAGTTGCGGTTGACGCTGGCGCGCAGGTCGACCGCCGGCGCGTTTTCCATGATGGCCTTGAGCGGGAACTTGGTCTCGATTTCGAGCGAGCGCGTCACCGCGCTGTCCTGATTGCTCGGGGTCGAGACCCAGCGTGCGCCGTCGAAGTACGTCAGGGTGCGCGTGAAGTCGCTGATTTTTCGCGAGGAGGCGCTGATCGACACCAGCGCGCCTTCGGCCCAATAGTGTTCGTAGGCGGCGTCGATACCGAAGGCCAGTTCCGGCTTCAGGTTCGGGTTGCCCTGATAATCCGTCACGGTCGGACTGTTGTTCTCGTTGGTGATGCGGCGCGGGCTCAGGCTCTGCAGGCCCGGCGCCTTATAGGTGCGGGTCAGCGCCAGGCGCACCTGGTCGCCCTTCTTGCCAGGGATCTTGTACAGGGTCTGCATGATCGGGCTCCAGACGTTGGAGCTGGCGTCGGCCTCGCCAAAGGTATTGCCCTCGGCGTGGGTGCGGATGCCTTCCCAGCGCGCGCCCAGGTACATCGACCAGGCCGGGGTGATGTTCCACTCGTCCTGCGCGAACACCGCCAGGCGCTTGACGCGCGCTTCCGAATCCTGGTCGAGTTCGAGGCCGGACTGGCCGGGCAGGCGCCGGGTCTCGTCGCGCAAGTCGTCGCGGGTGTCGATGCCGCCATCCCAGCCGAAGGCGAAGGTGTGGCCCTTCTCGATCGTCTTCGAATATTTACCGGTCGAGTTGACGCCGCGTTCGCGGCCCTCGATGTAGATGCCGGTATCGAGGCCGCTGGCCGTGCGGTCGGTCACGCTCTTGCTCTTACCGAGGTTGACGCCGATCTTCAGGTCGAGTTTACCGCCATCGGCGAACTTGCGCGCCCAGCTCAGGTCTTCGCGCAGGTACTCGCTCTCGTTGTCGGCCACGGTGAACAGGTCCGGATACGGCGCCGGGCTGCCCAGCCGCGCCGTGCTGATCTCGCGGATGCCGTTGTCGAAGCGGTTGGCGGTGATGAAGGTCTGCGACGTCAGCACGTTGTCCTGGCCGAGGGTCCAGTTCAGGCGCGGGCTCAGGTTGAAGAAGGTGAACTTGCCGTCCTGCTCCAGTGCGAGATCGCGCGCCATGTTGGGACGGCCCGACGTATCGGTGCCGCGCTCCGCGCCGAAGGAATCGAACTTGAAGCGGTCCTGCGCCACGTTGGCCGAAATCGAATACGAGAAGGCGTCGATGCGGTCCGACATCTGCAGGTTGGCGTTGGGGCCGTAGCCGTTGCTCGACCCTTGCGCCGAGAGCTTCAGTTCGCGCAGGCGGTTTTTCACGGTGCGCTTGAGGATGATGTTGATGGTGCCGGCCACCGATTGGGTCGAGAACTCGGCGCTGGCCGCGCGCAGCACCTCGATGCGTTCGATCGAGTCCGGCGCCAGCGAATCCATCGAGAAGCCGGCCGGCGCGCGTTCGCCATTGACCAGCACCTGGGTATAGCCGGCGCCGAGGCCGCGCATGCGGATTTCGCCGCCGCGGCCGTTCGCGCCGGTGTTCACCGTGATGCCGGGCACGCGCTTGAGCACGTCCAGCACATTGGTGTCGCCGTATTTCGTGATCTCTTCGCTATTGACCACGATCTTGGTGGCGGTGTCGTCGCGGCGTGGGTCATAGGCATTGGCGGTGCCCTTGATCTCGACCTGTTCGATCTTCTTTTCGATGGGTTTGGCGGCTGCCTGCCTGGGCTGCTGCGCGTCTTGCGCGGCGGCGGGAACGCAGAGGCTGAGCGCCGCGGCGAGCAGCGTCAGGCGGAACGGGGCGTACATATGGTGGCGCATGGATCGTGGAAAGTTGGTAGAGGCCGATATTGTCCCAGACGCAACTCTCCTTGTCTCTGAAAAA
>Ga0265798_10001960_pt1 | contig 30904 bp, 31 predicted proteins | sample P3T30metagenome_FD_192430 | JGI IMG/M metagenome (GOLD analysis project Ga0265798, IMG submission 192430) | Plant litter microbial communities from East Loma Ridge, Irvine, California - P3 T30 | ecosystem: Environmental > Terrestrial > Plant litter > Unclassified | place: USA: California... | reverse complement strand
TGTTGCCGACGGTCGTGGCTACGGTGGTCCAGGTTTTGGCGTCGTCTGATACGTCGATGGTAAAATTGCCGCCGTAAGCTTTCTCCCACACCAGGTACACCCGCGAAATGGTGGCCGCGCCGCGCAGGTCCACGTAGATGGAGGCATCTTCGCGGCCGGCCGTGCTGGCCCAGCGCGTCAGCCGGTCGTTGTCGAAGGCATACTCTGGCAATAGCGTGCCTTGGGTGGTCGAAGCGACACTTTGCTTAGCATTGGCCAAGTTCGTATCGTTGTTAGAAGCAGCAAATACTTCAAACTCATACAGCGAGTAGCCATAGGCTGTACCGCGGGCGATACCATTCATGCGCACGTAGCGGCCAGTTTTGCCCAGGTTAGCGTATTCGTTCGAGGTAGAGGTGTTGCCACTAACTGGAACGGCCGTTTGCCAAGTAGTGCCATCGCTTGATACATCTAGCGTGAAATCCTTACCCAGAGCCGACTCCCACGTCAGACGGATGCGGTCTATCTTTTGCACCGAGCCTAGGTCTACCATGATGTACTGCGCATCGATATAGGCGCTTTCCCAGCGGGTGGTCCCGCTCCCGTCAAACGCGTTGTCCGGGGCCTGTATCGGGTTGGCAGAGGCCGTCACCTTTTTGCCAAGCGCCAAGTTGGGGTTGGGGTCGTAGGCATATATCGAAAACTCAAACAGCGAGTAGCCGTAGCCCGTGCCGCGGGCAGTGCCGTTCATGCGCACGTAGCGGCCGGTTTTGCCTAGGTTAGGGTAGTCGTTCGTAGTAGAAGTGTTATTTACCACGGTTACGGCTGCTGTCCAAGTGCCATTTACCACATTGGTCCAGCTCGCGTCGCTTGGCGCAGCAGTAACGGTAGAAATATCTAACGTAAAGTTTTTGCCTAAAGCAGTTTCCCACGATAACCGAATGCGGTCGATAGACTGCACCGAGCCTAGGTCGACTATAATGTATTGCGCGTCGCTGGAAGCGCTTTCCCAGCGCGTGCCCATATCTCCATCAAATGCCCGGCTCGCTGCTTGCACCGCCGACGAAGCAAGGGCGGCTTTGCCAAGTGCTAAATTTTGAGCTAGTGCTGGGCTGACGGCCGGCAATAAAAGAACAAGTAAGTATTGCAGAAAGAGGCGGAAAGTAGGTTGCATTAGATAACAGAGCGAAAACTTTTACGCTCCAAAACTACCCCACCCCCTCAGCCAACTTGGGCTAAAAACGGCCAATCGCCTTTTTTACTCTCTCAACAATAAAAGAATCTTTGTGAATGATTTACTGTATTTTACGCACAAAAAATTGAACTACCAAAGCCATAGGCGCTATTGCCAGCAGCCATTTCAATACGAGAAATAGCCTCTTTCTTTTACCAAATAAAAATCTCTTGCTAAACAGTCCAACTTATTCGTGGCTGACTACTCTTGCTGCCTCTGTTAGGTACAGCTACAGCTTAGCTTTTAGGTTAGTCAAGGGCTCAATAGTTATAGTACCTGTCAACCATTGTAGATATAAGCGACCCGTTACTTTGCCGCCTTGCACTGACCTATATAGTCATCATGCCGAGGCCCGCGCAGGACTCCTACCACTTCACGTAATGGTAGAAGTCCTGCGCGGGCCTCTGTATGATAGGCTGAGAATTTTTAGAGCAAACCCCTAACTACTCTATCCTTGGTTTTCAGCACCTAAACGAGTGTTGAAGAAGTGCACAAACTGCGCTGTTATAGCTCTTTGCTGGCTTCGGCCAGTTCGGCGCGCAAAGCTTTGGGCAGTGAGGCGGCCACGAGCTGATACGAATGGGTAATCCACTGGCGCAGTTGGGCCACGGTGGCGCCGGCGCCAATGAGCACCGTATTCCAGTGCTTTTTATTCTGGTGAAAACCCGGACGCACGAAATCGTAGCGCTCGCGCAGCTCGACAGCTAGCTCCGGGTCACACTTCAGATTGATACTCGCAAACGTCTGCAAACTGGTGAGGGCAAATATCTTGCCCCCCACCTTGAACGCGAGCGTGTCGGGGCCGAAGGGCAATTCCTCGGTAGCCCCCGGCAAGCTCAGGCAGAAATCACGATACTCCTCGATGTTCATACGCGGCCGGGCTTAGCGAATAAACCAGCGGTAGAGCAGCACACCCAGGCCCACCAAGAACATTGCCATGCTCAGCTTATTGATGAAGTGCATGGTGCGCAGGTTGAAGTTGGATTTGCGGTTCGGGTCGGCCTTGCGAAAGAAATAACCGAAGGCGGGGCCGAAGTCGAAAAGGTTTTTACCGTTCATATAGATAAAGGCTAGTGCCACCAAATTAACACTACGAGCGGCAGAATGATTGCGCCAAAACCTGAATATTCAGCAGTAGCGCTGACTTTATAGTCTGAGGGCGGACGCGGCCCCAATCTCGCACCTAGGTGCGCTACCAGCGGCTGTGCTAGCGTAAATGCTCACTGCGCTTGCGCTCTGACTATAGAGCCTAAGCCTACAGCACTTCCAGGCGCTCGCGCCAGGCCAGCCCTTCGGGCAGTTCGGCAGTCGAGAACTCTAAATGCACGACTCGGCGCGGCCGGTCACTGGTGCTGCGGTTAGAAGCGTGTAGTAACAGTGGCTTCATGAGCATGGCCCCACCGGCGGGCACGGCGCACACAGTAACGGTAGCAGTTTGGGTCGCAATGGTTTCGGCGGGCACCACGCCGCCTAGGTGTGAGCCAGTCACCACTTTGAGCGCACCATTGGTGGCGTCGCACTCATCGAGGTGCAGGCGGATGGTGACGGTGTCTTCGAGAATTGCCACGGGCGGCTGCACGGCCACCCAGCCAGCTTTGGCAGTCCAGGGGCCGAAGCTGGGCAGGTTATCGGCGCGGCGGTCCACGTTTATCATCAAATCCTGGTGCCAGGCCACTAGCCAGTTAGACCCGGCAGGCTTGTCGAAGTAAATGGCCTTGGTAAGGTGGCAGCCGGCAGGAAATAGCTCACCTAGCAGCCCGCGTAGGGCGGGCGTATCTAGTAGCGGCCACAGTGCGGGTATTTCACCCAGCAAATTGCGGATGGCAAATACCTCCTTGCTGCGCCGGAAATTGGGGCCGGCAGCCGGCGCCGCTTCGATGCAGTGGAGTAGGGCCGCTACTTCGGTAGCGCTGTAGACTGCGGGCAGCGTGGCGTGGCCCGTAGCGGCCAGCTGCTGGGGTAACCTAGAAGTAGCAGGTGCGTTCATGGGGCAAAGCTACGCGCAGTCCTAGGTCGGTTTTTGGGCGCACTTTGCGCTACATTAGGCGCTCTTTTCTTCCTGAAATCCTTGTAAGTAATCTATCATGCCTCGGTTGCGCCCAGCATGGTAGTCTATTTTGAATTTTTAAGCCTTCCGAGACCGCTTCCATTTTTACTCATGACCTCCCGCACTGGTCTTCTACTAGCTGCGCTGGCCACTAGTGCTAGCCCCGCCTTGGCCCAAAAAGCTACGCCCGATGCCGAGGCCGTAAAGCAAACTATTACTTCCTTTTTCGACGGCATGCGCCGTGGCGATAGCATGCTGGTGCGCCACACGCTGGCACCGGGCGCCGTGTTTCACGGCCTCAGCAGTAAGCCTGGCCAGTCCCCTACCCTGCAAACAGAAAGCATCAACGGCTTTCTAAAAGCTGTGGGCACGCCCCACCCCGAAGTATGGGACGAGCGCATACAATTCGAGCGGGTGCTCATCGATGCCAACCTGGCCAGTGTGTGGGCACCGTACGAGTTCTATTTAGGTGGCAAATTCAGCCACTGCGGCTACGACTCGTTTCAGCTAGTGAAGCTAGCCGAGGGCTGGAAAATCGCCCACATCATTGATACGCGGAGGAGGAAGAAGTGTAAGTAGCTGGCACGGGCTTAGTGCAACGTAACTCGCGCCGGTGCAGGACCTTTCTATTATCGATACCCATCCAACTCAAAGCTGGCTCCGATTTCTGTTAAAAAGAGGATGAATTGAGGCGAAAGACGAAGTCCTGGGTTTTCTTTTTTCTTAAGCGTAAGCACTACTGTACACCGAGCTTCCAAGTGGTGAGCCAGCATATACTGCCGAATTAGCTCTACTCGCTCCGAGAATACAACGCGCAATTGTTCTAGCGACTCATCCAAGCCAGTACAGTCGTCAGCACTAGAGCATTTGTATTCCCACAGACATTCTTTGGCTAGAATTCCAGTTCTTATTTCTTCTCCTTTGACTCTGAAGGCTGTGGCCTGCAAGCCAATGAAGGACGAAAACTCTTGAGGTGAGAATTCCTCACCCCAGAAAGCTAAGTAGGCGTAGGCGCTAGAATACCTATTCAATTGGCTAAGCGCTTACCGGCTCCACCACTTCCTTCTCTATCCATTTCCCGTCTTCGCGCATGAGCTCGATTAGCTCGTCTACGGCGCGCTCTTCGGGCACGGCTTTTTTGATGACCTCCTGGCCACGGTAGAGGGCAATTTTGCCTTTGCCCACGCCTACATAGCCGTAGTCGGCGTCGGCCATTTCGCCGGGGCCATTCACGATACAGCCCATAATACCGATTTTGATGCCTTTGAGGTGGTCGGTGCGCTTGCGAATCATAGCGGTGGTTTCCTGCAGGTCGAAGAGCGTGCGACCGCAGCTGGGGCAGCTGATATACTCCGTCTTGCTCATGCGGGTACGAGCGGCCTGCAAGATACCGAAGCTCAGCTGATTGAGGCTATCGATGGTAGCCAGGCTCATCTCTTGCGGTTGCCCAGTGGGCGGCTCCCAGGTGTAGAGGCCTATGCCATCGCCCAAGCCGTCGATAAGCAGGCCGCCAATGTCGGTAGCGGCATCGAGTTGCGTCTGCTCGATAGACTGAACTGGGTAGTTGCGCGTGATAATTACGGGGCAGTTGACATGGTTGTTAATCAGCTCAAAAAAGGCGCGGCGCAATTCCGGCATGGCATGAGCATTAGTAGTATGAAGTACCACTACCACGGTGGGGTCCTGGCGCAGGCGGGCTAACAGCTCGGCATCGAGCGCGTCGAGTGACAGCAGCAAGAAATTAAGCTGCGGGTGCACTTTTAGGGACTGACCAACTGGGTGGTAGGCCATGTACTGGTCAGGACGCAACAGCGGGTGGTGGTCAGGGCGGCAGCCAGCATCAACCCAGGCGTCGTAGCTCACGATTTCCTTTAGGCCATTGGGCAACATAAAGGGCGCGGGCTGCTCGCCGGTGTAGATGTAGTCGGCCCCTAGGTCCGACATCTGAAACTTATCCAGGAAAGGCGAATAGAGGTGCCCAGCGGCGCGCAAGTCGCTGTATTCCAGCTTGGGTATGCGCGACAGGTCGGCAACGACGCGCGGCACGTTCGTTCCGCCAAAGTTGGCTACTTCGTGCGTGACGCGGCGGAAATACTGAAACGGATTTAGCGGCTCCTCTCCTTCCACCGGCTTGATGGGCTGCGCCTCGGCGGCCCGGTGGGTGTAGCGGTCGATGAGCATGCGGGCTACCGGGGCTTCGTGCTCGGGCGCTTCGGTGAGGCTCACACGCACGGTATCACCTAGGCCGTCTTCGAGCAGCGTACCGATGCCCACGGCGCTCTTGATGCGGCCGTCTTCGGCCTCACCGGCTTCGGTCACGCCCAAGTGCAAGGGGTAAGGCTGCAACCCTTCTTCGTCAAGCTTTTGCACCAGCAGGCGATAGGCTTGCACCATCACCTGGGTGTTGCTGGCTTTCATGCTCAGCACCACGTCGTAGTAGTTTTCTTCTTCGCAGAGGCGCAAAAACTCCAGCGCCGACTCCACCATACCAAGCGGCGTGTCGCCGTAGCGGCTCAGTATACGGTCAGACAGCGAGCCGTGGTTGGTGCCAATGCGCATGGCCGTGCCGTACTGCTTACAGATTTTCACCAGCGGCCGGAACCGCTCGCGGATGCGCTCGACCTCGGCCGCGTAGCTAGCATCGGTGTAGGCGATTTCCTCAAATTTCTTTTTGTCGGCGTAGTTGCCGGGGTTCACGCGCACTTTCTCCACAATGCGGGCGGCTAGTTCGGCGGCATTGGGCGTGAAGTGAATATCAGCAATAAGCGGCACGTCGCAGCCGCGCGCCCGCAGTTGCTTCTTGATTTCCAGCAGGTTCTGAGCTTCCTTCACGCTGGGGGCAGTGATGCGCACATACTCGCAGCCCGCCTCTACCATGCGCAGGGTCTGCTCTACCGAGCCTAGGGTGTCCATCGTGTCTACGGTGGTCATGCTCTGCACCCGGATGGGGTACTCGCCGCCCAGGGGCACGCCCCCAATGTTAACTACCCGCGCCACCCGGCGTTTGTACTCGGTAAGGCTGGGGCAATACTGCTTATTCATAACCTAAAAACTGCGTCCGAAAGGCGAAAGTTGCGACTTGCCGCAAAGGTACGGCCGGGCTCGCGGGCGCAACTTCCGGGCCAGCCTGCTTGTCTGTCTGGCAAGGTTATTATTTTGTTGGTTATTATGCCTAGGTGTTCTTTTTTTCTTCTTAGTGCCGGGCTGCTGCTGGCCGTGCCCAGCTTCGCGCAGCGCGTGGCCGTGCTCAAGTTTCCGGCTTTGCAGCAGCGCCTCGCCCGCCCCAGCGACACCACTTATGTCGTTAATTTCTGGGCTACCTGGTGCGGCCCCTGTGTGCAGGAGATGGCCGGCTTTGAGAAAGTGCGCGCCGCACAAGCCGGCCAGAAAGTAAAATTCGTGCTCGTGAGCCTCGACTACGTCGCGCAGCTCGATAAGAAAGTAAAGCCCTTTGTTCAGAAACACGGCCTAAAATCGGAGGTGCTGCTACTCGATGAAACCGACCCCAATACCTGGCTACACAAGGTTGACCGGCAGTGGTCGGGTTCCATCCCTTTCACGTTGATTTACAACAATAAATCTCGAAAGCGAGCAACCTTCGAGCACGCGCTCACGGCCCCCGAGCTAACGGCAGAGCTTCGTAAGTTTCTGTAGCAGCCACGTTGTCCTGCTGGGCCTGGCCCAAGTAACACTATGGAGCGGCACCCTAGGCTATGCGGTAGCGATGCGTGACTAAGCTCAGCAAGAAAAGCGTAAAGACTCCGCAACCTGTGGCCTGTTACCCCGCCACTTCGAGCACGATTTTGCCGATGTGTGCACTGCTTTCCATGCGCTGATGGGCAGCGGCGGCCTCGGCCAGCGGGAAGGTGCGGTCGATGATGGAGTGAAATTTTCCGGCCGCAAGGAGCGGCCACACGTGCTGTTCGACCTCAGCGGCCAGGGCAGCCTTGAAGTCGGCTGAGCGGGGGCGCAAGGTGCTGCCCGTGATGGTGAGGCGGCGGCTCATCACTTGTAAAGCATTGAACTCAGCCTGCGCGCCCTGCATAGCATTGATGAATACTAGGCGGCCATCTTCGTGCAGCAGACGCAGGTTTTTGGGCGTATAGTCGCCGCCTATCATATCCAGCACTACATCAACACCCGTGTCTTTCAGCACCTGCTCAAAGTCATCGGTCTTGTAGTTGATGGCCCACTCGGCGCCTAGGTCGCGGCAAGCCTGGCACTTAGCATCGTCGCCGGCTGTGGCGGCTACGATGCTACCTAGGGCCCGCGCTAGTTGGATAGCCGTGGTGCCAATGCCACTACTGCCGCCGTGCACCAGCAGCGTTTCGCCAGGCCGCAGTTGCCCACGCTGAAACACGTTGTGCCACACTGTAAATACCGTTTCGGGTAGCGCAGCGGCTTCTACCATACCTAGGCCGGCTGGCACAGGCAGGCAGTGACGGGCGTCCACTACGGCGTACTCGGCATAGCCGCCGGCCGCCAGCAGGGCGCACACGGCGTCGCCGGGCTGCCAGCGGGGCGTATCGGGGCCGCAGGCTTCGACAATGCCGGCTATTTCGAGGCCGGGCACCAGGCCGGTTACGTCACCGCTACCAGCGTACTTGCCCTGACGCAACAGCACATCGGGACGGTTGACGCCGGCAGCGTGCACACGCACCAGCACTTGGCCAGCGGCAGGTGTGGGGCGAGGAAGTTCTTGCAGGTGCAGCACCTCGGGGCCACCGGGCGCTTGGATACGAATAGCGTTCATGGAGGCTTAAACGCTAAAAAACGGCGGCTGGCTGCTTACGCAGCCAGCCGCCGTTTAGCGATACCTAGGCTTGAACTTAAACCATAGGGGTTTCCAGCTGCTTGCGCAAGTTTTGCACTTCGTGCTCCAGCTCCAGGTTGCGGAAGGTGACCTTGGCTTCTAGGTCGGCATAAGAGTTCTGAAGCTGCTCTTGCAGTTGGCGCATCTCGGTCACATCGGTGTTGGTGCCCAGCCAGCGCACGGTGTTGCCCTGCTCATCGCGAATGGGCACAGCGCGGGTCAAAAACCAGCGGTATACCCCATCATGGCCGCGCAGCGGAAACGTTAGTTCCCACGGCTCGCTCTTGCGCCAAGCTTGGCTCACAAATTCTACCACAGACTTAGCAAAGCTGGGATGGTGCACTTTCTCCCAGCCCCAGCCTTCCATTTCAGCTAGGTCGGTGCCCGTGTAGTCATACCAGCGCTTGTTATACCAGTAGATGTGGCCATCGGGCCGGGCCATCCACGATAGCTGCGCCACGTTGTCGGCCAGAGTCGTAAACTCCGACTCGCGCTCGGTCAGCGCTTCAGCAGCCAGTTTCTGGTCATGAATGTCGGTACAGGTACCAAACCATGTCACGATAGTCCCGGCTTCGTTGTACCGCGGCAGAGCCTGCCCTAAAAACCAGCGGTAATCGCCCTCTTTCGACTTAAAGCGATACTCAATCTCATACGTATCACCAGTAGCCAGCGAGTGCCCCCACACCTGACGGGCGCGGGCGCGGTCATCGGGATGCAGCAGGTTGTTCCACATATCGGGGCCCACGCTGTCGGCCAGCGTATAGCCCGTGTAGTCAATCCAGCGCTGATTGAAATAGAGGTGGTCGCCCGTAGGGTCGGTTATCCACACCAACTGCGGAATAAAATCAGCCAAAAACTGGAATTCGCTTTCTATCGAAGTTGGCAGGGTAGACACAGGAAGAGGGGTAGCCACGGCAAAAAGAGGAGGACTTTTCTTAAATGATGGATTACGGACGGTCGAGCTGCATTTCTAGCCCCGAGCTAAAATACAGGTTTAGTTGAGCACGCGCGCCGTCGGTAGTGCGACGCAGGCGTGTAACCAGGGCACGCATTTCCTCGGTAGGCAAGTTCATGCGCAGGTAGGGGCGGTTGAGCAGCTCGTCGCGCTGCACGGCCCAGCTACCGGTTTCTTTTTGGTCAGGAGCTTGTAGCTCAAGCAGCTGGCCGCCTAGCACCAGGTTGGTAGCCTGGGCCAGTGCACTGGCCGGGTCGGCCCGGTTGAGCACTCGGTGGGCCACCCGCCATGCCCCGGCGAGGTAGTCATCGGGCACCTGCTGTAGATTGACGTCGAGTAGCAAATCAGACATAGGCATATAACCGGTAAGCACTACCGGCAGCATAAAGCGCGTAACGAAAATAAGCTGAACAAGTTGACCTGGGGCCTTCAGGTAGCACTTTCCTCAACCCCAAGCACAACGGTATAGTTCGGCTTTCGCAACGGGCCTTTTAATCCCAACAGACAATCTTCGCCCGGTGAAGGTTTTGTAAGTGGCGGTGCTATAGCTTGCGCCTGGGTAGCCTGTGCAGCGGGCGCACCGCGGCTGCTCGCCGTATACGCAGTGCCCGTGCCCAGCGCCTTGCCCCTAGGTACCGGGGTACCGGGCGTGATGGCTTAGCTTTCTAATATGAAACGATTTTCTTTTCCGGCCAAGCTGCCGAGCCAGGTAGCCGGCGCCGCTCGCCAGGCGGGCCGCCACGCCAGCCACACCGGCCGGCTATTTCGCCAACTGGTGCAGCGTGCCCTCGATGCCGTGCAAGACGTGCTGCACACCGAGGTGCAAAACGGCCACGCCCGGCTGGTTATTGACTTCCTGGCCGATAAGGCGCTACCGGCCGCCCGTGCGCTGCTGCTCGAGCGCATGACGGCTCGGCTGCTGCTGCGCCTAGGTCTGCGCGGTGCTTTCCTCACCAACGTAGCAGGGTGGGTGCTGCCCTTTGTACTCGAAAAAATGTTTCAGGTGGCGCGCACCAGCGGCCTGCTCGCCAAGCTCGAAGCCAACCCCACTGTGGCCGACACCCTGGCCCGCGTAGACGAATTGCGCCATGCCGCAGCCCGCCTCATCTTCCCCGACGGCGACACTAGTGCTGTAGTGCTCACTGACGAGGAAGCCCAGGAGCTGCTCGCCAAGCCCACTGCTCCCGAGCAAGCCTAGCCTAATAGCCAGCGCCTAGGTCTACCACATTCTCTAGCGGCTGGCCGGCGCGCAGGTGTGCTAGGTTGCGAATGAGCTGGTCGATTTTGCCTTCGGCCTCGCGGGGCTGTCCGCCGCCCGTGTGCTGCGTTAGCAGCACATGAGGCAGGGTCCAGAGTGGGTGGCCGGGTGGAATAGGCTCGGTGGCTGTCACGTCGAGCACGGCTCCACCTAGGCGGCCAGACTGTAGTGCCTCAATGAGCGCCGGCTCGTCGGTGGTATTGCCGCGGCCCACACTGGTATAGATACTGCCGGGGCGCATGGCCGCCACTAGGTCGGCCGAAAAGAAGTTATCGGCGCTGCCGGGCAGGCAGTTCACTACCACATCGGTTTCGGGCAGGGCGGCGGCCAGTTCCTCTGTTGAGTGCAGCTGCGCTTGCGGGTCGGTGCGGGCCAGCAGCTGCACCGCGCAGCCAAAGCCACTAAGCTGCTCACGCACCGCTTGCCCAATGGTGCCCGCACCCAGTATCACCACGCGCTTGCCGCGCAGCAGCCCTTGGCGGCCGCGCACTTCGGCCCCCACCCATTGCTGTTTTTCTTGCAGCAGCACTAGCTCGGGCAAGCGGCGATAGAGTGCCAGCAAGCCCGCTACCATGGTTTCGGCGCAGGCCCAGGCAAAAAAATCGCCCATATTCGCCACTGGCACCCGCAGCTGCACGCCCTTGTAGCGGTCGAAGCCCGCCGAGTCTATTTGCCAGAAGCGCAGTTTGGGCAAGGGGCCAGCCGTGAACCACGCAGGCGGTGGGTTACCTAGGAGCACCTCGGCCGTCTGAAAGGCTGATGTAGGCTGTTCGGTAGCTGTCTCCTCTTTGAAAAACACTTCGGCCTCGGCTGGCAGTTGCTGCCGCAGGTAGGCACGCGCCGCTTCGTTGAGGGCCGTAAAAACAAAAATCTTCATAGCTAGGCTAGGTTTTATGAGCAGAATTGTTGCACTCCCTGAGAAGCTTATTTAAAATAAAAGCAGGCATCTATGAATTGCTCATAGATGCCTGCTTTATAGTGTTTCGGCTCAGACTGCTACGCTTGGCGGTCAATGCCGCGGCTGTCGTTTTTGAGGTCTTCCTCGGGCGTGGTGTCGTTGCCTTGCAGCTGGCCGGCAGCGGCCACCAGGGCAGCGCTCAGCTTCTCTACGTGCGGGCGGGTATTGCCTTCAGCAAACGAGGCCACGCGAGCGGTTTCGGTACCTAAGCGGTGCAGCAGCTGCCCCACTTGGCCACCGTTGTAGGTGCCGCCGTGTAATAGGGCTTTCAGCGCTTGTAGGTCGGTTACTAGGCTATGAAACTCTGAGTTATGCGCAGCTTTGAGGTCTTCAATCCAGCGCTGTAGCTGGTTGTCGATACCAGCTTTGCTGGCTTCGTCTTGTAGGTCGCCGGTCAGTATTTTGATGGCGCCTTCCAGGTGTACCTGGTGCTGCACGGGGGTCTTTTCCATGGGGTCGGGAGAATTGGGTAGGGAGGGTACTGCCTTGCCCAAACGGAAAGCAGCGTCCTGGGGTTGGCTGCTGCTTACTCTCAAAACAAAAACTGCCGCCCTGGTGCAGGGCGGCAGTCTGTTGATAATCAACCTTAAAATAAAACTAATAATCGGTAGTAGAGCAGAAGGTAAAAATCATGCAGGCTATTCAATCTTGGTCATGCGCTCCTTCACGGCCTCCAGGGCCACGCGCATGTTGACAATGTCGGCGCGGGCGGCTTCCTGCTCCTTCAAGTTGGTGTCAATCATGTTGTTGAACTGCTGCAATTCGGCGGCGTTGGCGGCCAGCATTTGCTGAATCTCTACCTTACGCGTCTTATTTTTCTCGATATCTTTCTTGATGTTGTTAGACTTCTCAATAACGGCCATGTTGTTGTTCTGCGAGTTTACGAGCGCCTTCTCGGCATCCGCAATCTGGGCCATCAGGTCTTCGCGATACATCGAGCGGGCAAAGTCTTTTAGGTATTTCTCAGCGGCTTTCCACTGGCTGGGGGTCGATTCGCGACCTAGGTAAGCATTGCCGAGGTCGATGCTCCACCACACGCCGGTGCCGGTGGGCAGCGCGTCGACGCGGCTGATAACACGAACGGGCGTAGCCGAAATTTCGGGGATAACTACGCCATCCATCGTCACTACACCTTTGTTATTCTTTACCTTCCCCGGAAACTGCTCACTCAGTTGTTTTACCCACGATGTTTCCACGCGCTTGTTGTCGAGCTGCAGGCTCACGCGCTGACCTTTGCGCGGGATGTTATTAATCGACAGGTCGGCTTCATCGACCGGCGAACGCTGGGCCGATACACGCAGGCCGGCCAGTACCAGCAACAGCACCAACAGTATTTTTCGGTTCATAACGATTTAAAAAATTAAAGTAGAAAATTAGATAATACTAAGTCACATCACCCGCTAATGCTTTCGAGTGGTCAAATTTAAGTGCTTTATTCTGTGCAAAACCAAGAATTTTATAATTTTTTTTCTTAGTCCGATTTTTTATTATTTAAATACAATCGTAAGCGCATCATCGCGCAGTTCGGTTAGCCGAACAAAAGTCCTCTACCCTAGTTTAAGCCACCTATGCCTGAGCTCACCATTTGCCGCACCGAGCATTTCAATGCGGCTCACCGCCTGCACAACCCGGCCTGGGACGAGGTCCGCAACCAGCGGGTGTTCGGCAAGTGCAATAACCCTAACTACCACGGCCACAACTACAACCTAGTCGTGCGCCTCACTGGGCCCACCGACCCCGAAACGGGCTACGTCTTCGACCTGAAGGCGCTGAGCACGGTGGTGAAGCAAGAAGTGCTCGACCACTTCGACCACCGGAACTTGAACCTGGACGTCGCGGATTTTAAAAACCTGAACCCAACGGCCGAAAACATCGCGCTCGTTATTTGGCGCCGGCTGCGCCCTGCGCTGCCCGCCACCCTAAAGCTCGCGGTCACGCTCTACGAGACAGACCGTAATTTTGTAGAATATGATGGAGAAGGAGCCTAACCCGCCGGCCCACACCGACCACCTCACCGGGCCTGGCCCCGACGACCACTTGCCGCCTGGCTTGCGCACGCCCCTGCGCGCCGATGCCTTTGCCAAGCCCGACGAAGAAAAGATAGAAGCCATAACCGGCCATTTTCGGGCTATTATGGACGAGCTAGGGCTCGACCTCACTGACGACAGCCTGGCCGGCACCCCGCGCCGAGTGGCCAAAATGTTTGTGCAAGAGTGGTTTAAGGGCCTCAACCCTGTGCACCGGCCCGAGGTACGCTTATTTGAGAACCGCTACGAGTACCAGCAGTTGCTGGTAGAGCGCGACATCACGGTGTTCTCGTGCTGCGAGCACCACTTTGTGCCCATTATCGGCAAGGCGCACGTGGCCTACCTGCCGGGCAAGCACGTGGTGGGCCTCAGCAAGCTCAACCGCGTGGTGCAGTACTACGCCCGCCGCCCGCAGGTGCAGGAGCGCCTCACGCGCCAAGTGGCCGAGCATCTGCGCCACAGCCTAGGTACCCCTGACGTGGCCGTGCTCATCGAAGCCGACCACCTCTGCGTGATGAGCCGCGGCGTGAACGACACCAGCAGCTCGACGCTCACCAGCGAATATGGCGGCCGTTTTCAGGAAGATGCCCAGCTGCGGGCCGAGTTTCTGCGCCAGATTGGCAAGTAGCTAGCTGCCGCTAACTTACTTTAAACGAGGCTTACCCTTGCGAGAAGGAACGACGAAGCAACCTTTTTTTCACGTTCAGGTTAACACACCCACGTGAAAGAAGGGTTGCTTCGTCGTTCCTTCTCGCGTTGATAACTGCTTGAGCTTACTCCTACTATGAAAATCCTCATTACCGGCGGCACAGGCATGATAGGTCAGCGGCTGGCCGAGCTGCTGCTCGACCACGGCCACGACGTGGCGCTCCTGACTCGCGAGCCCAACAAAAGCAGCCACTACCGCCTTTTTGGCTGGGACCCCGCGGCGGGCACCATCGACCCAGCCGCCCTACCCTACGCCGACTGCGTGGTGAACCTGGCCGGCAGCAACGTGGCCGAGGGCAAATGGACGGCCAGCCGCAAGCACGAGATACTGCGCAGCCGCCTCGACGGCCTCGAGCTGCTGCACCGCGAGCTAGCCAAGCCCGGCCACCACGTGCGCACGCTGCTATCGGCCTCGGCTATTGGCATTTACGGCGACCGTGGCAACGAGCTGCTCTACGAAAACTCACCCACGGCCGCGCCGTCCGATGATTTTCTGGCCGATGTGGTGCTGCAATGGGAGGCCGCCGCGCGTGCCATCGCAGCCCTAGGTCTGCGAGTGGTGCTGCCGCGCATTGGCATCGTGCTCAGCCCCGGCGGAGGCGCTCTGGTGCCCATCGCCAAAACGGTGCGCTATGGGGCCGGCGCCCCGCTGGGCTCGGGCCGGCAGTACATGAGCTGGATTCACCTCGACGACATGTGCCGCCTTCTAGGTCAGATGATACAGGATGAACTTTGGAACGGTGAGTATAATGCCGTAGCGCCCAACCCGGTTACCAACCAAGAATTTACCGAAACGCTGGCCCACGTAATGCACCGCCCACTGGTGCTGCCCAAGGTGCCCGCCTTCGGCCTCAAACTGGCGATGGGCGAAATGAGCGAGATAGTGCTAGGCTCGCAGCGCGTGAGCGCCGACAAAGTACTGAGCCAAGGCTTTCAGTTTGAATACCCTGAGTTGCGGGCCGCGCTGGAGTCTTTTTACGAGTAGCGTTAGTAAGGGCGTATCAACAATACGCCTGTCATGGCGAGCAAAGCAACCGCACCTAGGAAGCCCCTACATGGCTCGGCCTGATGCGGTTGTTTCGCTTTGCTCGCCATGACAGGTGTGGTGCGCTACCCCAAAATTAACTCGGTCGCTGCCGCTAAGTCGGCTACTCGGGGCGAGTAGGCCAGCGCCTCGCTGTGGCCCACCAAGATGCCGCGCACCCCTACCCTGGCGCCGGCTTCGAGGTCGCGGGCGCGGTCGCCGACTATCCAGCTGGCAGCGGAGTCGATGGCGAAGCGGGCGATGGCCTTTTCGAGCATACCCGAATCGGGTTTGCGAAAAATAGATTCGCTCACCGACGGGTGGTTCTCGGCGAAGTACAGCGCATCGATGATATGCCCGCAGGCTTGCTGCAAAATGCTGTGGCACTCTTGCACATCGGCGCGGGTGTAGAGGCCTTTGGCAATGCCCGCCTGGTTGGTGACCACGATGAGGTGGTAGCCAGCGGCCTTGAGCCGACGCAGGCTCTGGGGCACGCCGGGCACGATGCGGAAGCGGTCGGGCGTCCAGACGTAATCGCCTAGCTCTTCGTTGAGTACGCCGTCGCGGTCCAGAAATATGGCTCGGTTCATGGGGCGAAGGTACCTTTGCGGCATGCGCATTGCCATTATCGGCGGCGGGCTCACGGGGCTCACGCTGGCTTATTACCTGCAGCAAGCGGGCGTCGCCTACGACCTGTTTGAGGCCAGCGACCGGCCGGGCGGAAACCTGCACTCGCCCCAGGACCTAGCCGGCTACCAGCTTGAGGCCGGCGCCAACTCCCTGCTGCTCAGCCCAGAGCTGGAAGAATTATTGACCGAGCTAGGCTTGCAACCAGCCATCCAAGACGCCGCGCCCGTGAGCCAGCACCGCTACGTGCTGCGGCACGGCGCCTACCAAGCGTTGCCGGCCTCGCCGCCCAAGCTGCTGACCAGTTCTTTTTTCAGTTTCAAAACCAAGCTGCGCCTCCTAGGTGAGCTGCTGCACCGCCCCGCGCCCCCCGTGCCCGGCGAAACTATTGCTGCGTTTTTCGAGCGCCACTTCGGGGCCGAGGTAGTCGATTACGCCGTCAATCCTTTTGTGGCGGGCATCTACGCCGGCGACCCTAGGGAGCTGCTGCTCTCGCTCACCTTCCCGCAGCTGGCGGCCCTAGAGCAGCAGTACGGCTCGGTGCTGCGCGGCTTTGCGGCTTCGCAAAAAGGAAAGAGCAACACCCGTCGGCGCACCATTACGCTGCGCGGCGGCGTGCAAACGCTTACCGATGCCCTGGCCGCCCGCCTCACCAACTACCACCTAGGGCACGCCATCACCAGCATCAGCCAACTTGCTCCTAACCAGTACACGCTGGCGGCCACCGGCCAAAGCGACCTAGGTGCCACCTACTCGCACCTGGCGCTGGCCGTGCCGACCTACGCCGCCGCCGAGCTGCTGCGCCCGCTGCACCCAGCGGCCGCCACGGCCCTGGCCGCCGTGCACTACCCACCCATGACGCTGGTATACTCAGCCTACGACCGCACGGCTGTGACGCACCCACTGGCGGGCTTCGGGGCGCTCAACCCGCGGGTGGAGGGCACGTATTCGGCCGGCTCTATCTGGACTAGCTCGCTCTTCCCCAACCGGGCGCCGGATGGGCAGGTGCTGTTTACCAGCTTTGTGGGCGGGGCGCAGTTTGCCCGGCAGGCACAGGAGCCAGAGGCCGCGCAGCTAGCCGCGGTGCACCAAGAGTTGAGCCGGCTCTATGGCATCGAGGGAGCGCCGCGCTGGCAGGGGCGCTACTATTGGCCGCGCAGCATTCCGCAGTTCGACCAGCACTTAGGGGCCGCACGGGCGGCGTTTGCGCCGCTGGCGGCGGCGGGCATCGTGGCCGTGGCCAACTGGCAAGCCGGCGTGAGTGTGCCCGATTGCGTGAAGCACGCCCGCAACATGAGCCGCGAGCTGGCCGGCAGCTAGGCTTAACGCAGCTTTTTATATACTGCCCAAGCACAGCTATGCAATTTTCCATGTTGTTTTAGCATCCTTTTGCTATTCGAAAGAAGCCTAGGCGACTAGTGCCGGCTCGTAAAGGCCAGCTTGCCTTGCTATTCGCCGCTTCACCTATCACCTACCTACCCGCCTTATCTTTGTCCGCAATGAGTACAATGGCCGCCGGACTGGTCCTGATTCCGACGTACAACGAGCGGGAAAATGTTGAGCTGATTATCCGGGCGGTGCTAGGCCTACCCAAGGATTTTCACATTCTGATTATCGACGACGGCTCGCCCGACGGCACCGGCAACATCGTGCGCGGGCTCCTGGGGGAGTTTGCGGGCCGCCTCTTCCTCGAAGAGCGAGCCGGCAAGCAAGGCCTGGGCACGGCTTACATCTTCGGCTTCCGCTGGGCGTTGGCGCGGGGCTATGCCTATGTGTTTGAGATGGATGCCGACTTCTCGCACAACCCGCAGGACCTGCTGCGCCTGCACGAAGCCTGCGCCGTGCAGGGCTATGACCTGGCTATCGGCTCGCGCTACAGCGATGGCGTGAACGTGGTAAACTGGCCCATGAGCCGGGTGCTCATGTCGTACTTCGCCTCCAAGTACGTGCGCGCTATTACGGGCATGCCCATCCACGATGCCACGGCGGGCTTTAAATGCTACGCGGCCCGCGTGCTGCGCGCTATCGACCTGAGTAAGATACACTTCGTAGGCTACGCCTTCCAGATTGAGATGAAATGGCTGGCTTACTGTTTGAAGTTTCGGCTTAAGGAAGTGCCCATTATCTTCACTGACCGCACGCGGGGGCAGTCTAAGATGTCGTCGGGCATCTTCAAAGAGGCCTTGTTTGGTGTGGTGCAGATGAAGCTCAGCAGCTGGGTGCACCCGCCGCGCCGGCTCCCAAATAGTTAGACCTAGGGCAGCGAATGTGGCAAAATTTCTACCTTGCCATTCCTAAGTCATATTTTTCCGTAGAGGATACCACTGCCGTATGGAAAATACCCCGCTGTTCTGGATTCTCTTTAATTTGTTCGTAATCGGGCTCTTGCTGCTCGATTTGCTGGTGTTCAACCGCCGGGCCCACGCCATCCGCCTCAAGGAAGCGCTGGGCTGGAGCGCCTTTTGGGTTGCGTTATCGTTGTGTTTTAATTACTTCGTGTACCACACCATGGGCCACGAAGCGGGCGTGCAGTGGCTCACGGGCTACCTCGTCGAAAAGGCCTTGAGCGTGGACAACCTGTTCGTCTTCCTGCTCATTTTCACCTATTTCAAGGTACCTGCCGAGTATCAGCATCGCATCTTGTTTTGGGGGGTACTGGGGGCGCTGGTGCTGCGGGGCATTTTTATCTTGGCGGGGGCGGCCCTGCTGGCCAAATTTCACTTTTTGCTCTACGTCCTAGGTGCCTTTTTGGTGTATACGGGCGTACGCATGGGCTTGAGCAGCAGCAGTGAGCCCGAAATAGACCCTGAAAACAACGCCATTGTACGCTTCTTGGGTCGGCACCTGCCCATCAGCCGGCAGCTCGATGGCGGCAAGTTTTTCACGCGGCGCGAGGGCGTGCGCTTTGCCACGCCGCTGCTGGTGGTGCTGGTACTGATAGAAACTACCGACGTGGTTTTTGCCGCCGATTCCATCCCCGCCATTCTGGCCATCTCGCGCGATACGTTTGTGGTGTACACCTCCAACGTGTTTGCGCTGCTGGGGCTGCGGGCGCTATACTTTGCCCTGGCCAGCCTCATGCAGTTGTTCCATTACCTGCACTATGGCCTGGCGCTGATTCTGATTTTCATTGGGGCCAAGCTGCTGCTCGAAGACATTTACCCCTTCCCGATGCCCGTGGCGCTGGGCGCGGTGGGCGTGCTGCTGCTGGGCTCCATCGCGGCCTCGCTGCTGTGGCCCAAAAAGCAGGCCGAGTAGCCCCTAGGGCAGCGGTGCCCCAACATATACTGCCCTTCGCAGCTTTCTTATCTCGACGTTTCACTTCCTGCTTCTGCTCCCTTGTCTTCCCTAGCCGACCACGTAGCCCACGGTTTCGCCCAAACACCTAAGTCTCTATCCTCTAAATACTTTTACGATGCGACGGGCAGCCGGCTGTTTCAGCAGATAATGGCCCTGCCCGAGTACTATCCCACCCGCACCGAGCTCGCCATCTTTCAGGCCCAAGGCGCGGCCATCGTGCGGGCACTGCAAGCAGGCGCCGCCTCGGCTGCGGTGGGCCAGCCGCTAGCCGTGGTAGAGCTAGGCGCCGGCGACGGCCTTAAAACCAAGATTTTGCTGCGCGAATTGCTTGCGCAGTCGGCCGCTTTCACCTACGTGCCAGTTGATATTTCGCCCTCGGCGCTCGATGAGCTGGTGGCTTCTCTGCGGGAGGAGCTGCCCACGCTGCCCACCGAGCCGCTAGCGGCCGAGTACACCGCCGCCCTCACCACCCTGGCCCAGCGGCCGGGCGCCAAGGCGGTGCTGTTCCTAGGTTCCAATATCGGCAATTTTGAACCCAACGAGCAGCGCGATTTTCTGCAAGCGCTGGCGGCCCCGCTCACGGCCGCCGACCGCCTGCTGGTGGGCTTCGACCTGCGCAAAGACCCGCGCCGCATCCGGGCGGCGTATGACGATGCCCAGGGCGTCACGGCCGAATTCAACCTTAACCTGCTGCGCCGCTTCAACACCGAGCTGGGCGCTGATTTTCAGCTCGAAGCCTGGCAGCACTATCCCGACTACGACCCCAGCACCGGCGCCATGCGCTCGTGGCTGGTGAGCCGCCGCGCCCAAACCGTGCGCGTGGCCGCCCTAGGTGGGCAGGCCTTCGACTTCGCCGCCTGGGAGGCCATTCACACCGAAAATTCTTTCAAATTTACCCTGCCCCAGATTGGGGAGCTAGCCAAAGCCGCAGGGCTGCGTGTGGTCGAGGTTTTCCAGGACCAAGCCGGCGACTTTGCCGACGTGGTGTTGGCGCGGGCGTAAATTTGCGCTACAGCTTAAGAAATAATACAAACGTGTCATGCTGACGAAGGAAGCATCTCGCGTGGCGCAGTAATTTCTATACCTAGAGGTTAGTTGTCCACGCGAGATGCTCCCTTCGTCAGCATGACACGTTTAGTTATAATACCTTATAAAATTAGTCAGTTTTGAAAAAGCACTTCCGCCCTACTCTCCTGCTCGCCTATCCCGTCGTGCTTAGCCAGCTCGGCCACGTGCTGGTGGGCGTGTGCGACTCGGTGATGGTGGGCCAGCTGGGCAAGCTGCCGCTCGACGCCGTAGGCATGGGTGTGAGCACCACCACCATGCTTCTGGTACTGGGCCTGGGCATCAGCATGGGGTCGGTGCCGCGGGTGGCGGCGGCCAACGGGCGCGGCGACGAGGAGTTTCTGGGCCGCCTGCTGGTGGGTACCGTGTGGATGAATACGCTGGTAGGCGTGGTGCTACTGGGCCTGAGCCAGCTGCTGCCGCTGCTGCTGCCCCGCCTGGGGCAGGCGCCCGAGGTGGTGGCGCTGGCCACGCCGTGGGTGCGCGTGGTGGGCTTGTCGCTGCTACCGCTGATGGTGTTTCAGGGCTTCCGCGAGTGGGCCGAGGGCCTAGGGCTCACTAAGCAGGCCATGCAGCTGTCTATTGCAGGCAATGTAGTGAATGCGCTGCTGTGCTACGCCTTCATTTTCGGGCATTTCGGCGTGCCGGCCATGGGGCTGATGGGCGCGGCCTGGGCCACCCTGATTTCGCGCATCGGCATGGCGGTGCTCATGGGGCAGTTTGTGCTGCGTAGCGAGCAGCTGCGCAGCCGGCGCCCAGCCCACGCGGCCCAGTGGCTGCGGCCAGGCCTGGCCGAGCTGCGCGGGCAATTGGCCCTGGGGCTGCCCATCGGCCTGCAAATGATGCTCGAAGTGGGCGCTTTCAGCGTGTCGTACCTGATGATAGGCTGGATTGGCGTGACGCCCCAGGCAGCCCACCAGATTGCCATCAACGTGGCCTCGGTGACGTACATGGCGGCCACGGGCATTGCGGCGGCGGCCACCATTCGGGTGGGCAACCTGCGCGGCAGCGGCGACCTGCCCGAGGCGCGCCAAGCAGGCTTTGCGGCCTACTGGCTGACTTTTGGCTTTATGGTGGCCATGGGTTTGCTGCTGCTAGCCATGCGGCACGTCATTCCGCCGCTCTACAACCACGACCCGCTAGTGCTGGCGCAGGCGGCCACGCTGCTGACCATCGCGGCGGCCTTCCAGGTTTCGGATGGCTTGCAGGTGGTGGGCCTAGGTGCCCTGCGCGGGCTCGAAGATGTGAAAGTACCCTCGGTGGTGGCGCTGCTGGCTTACTGGGCCATTGCGCTGCCGCTGGGCTACTACCTAGGCTTTGGGCTGCACCTAGGGGCCGTAGGCGTATGGCTGGGCTTGCTCACGGGCCTCTCTATCGTGGCCGTAGTGCTGCTGCTGCGCTTCCGGCGCGAAAGCCAGCCCGGCGCACTGCCCCCAACCGGCCCCGCCGATGCCAGCCTACTGATGGGAGCCGAGGCTACGCTGGCGATGGGCCAGCCAGCTGGCTAGGCTCGCGAGCAGAGCTGCGGCTGGCAGCTGTATTACGCTTCACGTAGCCGACACTTTTTAGGGCGCAATGGCGTTGGCAGTAAGACGGTTTTTGCCATTTATTCTGCTCATGCTCTATCAGGTTTTTGCCGGCGCGCTTTTGCTGTTGGCTGGTTTTTCTACGGTTGCCACGGCCCAAACCATTCCGGGTGGCAGCTTGCATTGGTCGGCCAGCCGGCCGCTGGTTTTGGCCGATTTTAAAAGCCGCCCCAAGCCGGGCGAGGCCCACGCCGCCCTTACGTCGGCCACCATAGTGGCGCAGGTGGCGTGCCGCAGCAATCAGTTTAGCGGCCACGTGCAAGCGGCCTTCGACCCCACCCTGTCGTGGGTGCGCGACCCGGCCACCATCACGCCCAAGCTGCTGCGCCACGAGCAGCTGCACTTCGACATCACGGAGGTGTATGCGCGCCGCCTGCGCCAGAAGCTGGCCGGGGTTAGCATTCCGTGTGCCGACCTAGGGCCCACGTTTCAGCGCCTCAGCAAGGATGTGTATGCCGACTGGGCCAAGGCCGAGGACCAATATGACCGCGACACCAACCACGGCCTCAAGCCCGAGCAGCAGGCCCTGTGGGAAGCGCAGGTGCAGAAGCAACTGCTAGAACTGGCCGCTTTCGCCGACAAGGACGCGTAAGTGCCCTGGGCTACTTTTGCTCGGTTCACCTACCTAGGGCCGCCTTGCCCTGCCTACTTATGCTTACTTGGGAAGAATTTGAAAAAGTAGACCTGCGCGCCGGTACCATTCTGGAAGCGCGCGAGTTTCCGCAGGCGCGCCGGCCAGCGTACCAGCTAGTGCTCGATTTCGGCCCCGAAATCGGCATTAAGAAATCGAGCGCGCAACTCACGCACCACTACACGCCGGCTACGCTGGTGGGCCGGCAGGTGCTAGCGGTAGTCAATTTTCCGCCCAAGCAGATTGGTCCATTCCGCTCCGAAGTGCTGGTGGTAGGTGCTCCAGATGCCGAGGGCCACACTGTGCTGGCGGCGTTAGCAGCGCCCGTGCCTAATGGCAGTCGTTTGTATTAATTGTTAATGGTTAGTCATCAATGATTAATTGACAAATGCTTAGCGCAACTTTCAATCAATTATTAATAACTAACCAATACAATTACCTAGGGGTGCTGGGGCATGGGCGCGGTACCGCCACTGAGCTTGGTGGCCCGGCGCTGCAAGGAGTCGATGACGATTTTATAGATTTCGTCCATGTCCTTGTTATTGACGGCGTAAAACCGGTAGCTGCGTGGCAGTACCGAGTCTTTCTCTGACACGTTGTTTTTGCGCAGAATCTCGCGTTTTTGTTGCTGAAACAGCGCCCGCGCCGAATCGGGCGTTAGGCGGCTCGACTCGACCCGGGCTTCGAGCAAGTGCAGCTGCACCAGCAGGCTAGCTAACTCCTGCTTCGAAAGCAGCTGCGGCGGCGGCTTTACTTCTTCCGGCATATCGCAGCCGGTGAGCAAGGCCAGCAGCAGGCCAAAAAAGACTTGCCCAGTTCGGGCCGCGAGGAAACGAGCGTATTTCACTCCCAAAAATAACGACGAGCCGTAGCTTCGCCAGTATCATGCCCGCCCCCGACACCTCTGCCTCTGCTTTTCCGGCCAGCCTTGCGGGGCTGGTGCGCCGCCTGCGCCACCTCGAAATCAGGATGCGCCACGCCGTAGAAAGCCAGCTGCAAGGCAATTTTAGGTCGGTGTTTCGGGGCACGGGGCTGGAGTTTGACGACGTGCGCCTCTACCAGTACGGCGACGAGGTGCGGGCCATCGACTGGGCCGTAAGCAGCAAAGGCCACGGCACTTTCGTAAAAACCTACAAGGAAGAGCGCGAGCAGCAGGTGCTAGTGGCCCTTGACGTGAGCGCCTCGCAGCGCGTGGGCCATGCCGCCAGCGGCCAGCGCAAGCTCGACGTGGGCCGCGACCTGGCCGGCCTACTGGCCCTCTCGGCCGCCCGCCAAGATTCGGCCCTAGGTATGCTCGCTTTCTCCGACCAAAAGGAGCTGTACCTCCCTCCCGCCAAGGGCCTGCGCGCGGCCTACGTGCTCATTCAGCGGCTTTTTGCACTAGTACCCGCATCGCAGCACACAGGCCTGAGCGCGGGCATCAAGTTGGCCCTGAGCCTACTGCGCCGGCGCAGCCTAGTGGTTTTGATATCTGACTTCATTGACGAGCACTACGAGCGCGAGCTCACCATGCTGGCCCGCCAGCACGACCTGCTGGTGGTGCAGCTGCAGGCCCCGCAGGAAGCCGAGTTTCCGGCCCTAGGTATCGTGCCGCTACGCGATGCCGAAACCGGCACCCTGCGCTGGGTCGATACGTCGGCGCCGAGCTTCCGGGCCAGCTACGCTGCCCAGACGACGGCCCGCCAGCAAGCCCTGCAGGCGCTGTGCCGCCGCCAAAAGGTAGGCTTTCTGGCCTTGCGCACCGACCAAGATTTTGTGCCGCAGCTGGTGGGGCTGTTTCAGCGGCGCGGGCACTAGATGAGTTATGCGTTTTCAGGTATGAAGTGGGAGTTGGCAAATAGCTTTGTGGGGTTAATTGGGTTGAGAAACGCTGCCAAACGCTGTGCCTCAATTATACTGGCTGGTATGCTGCTGGGCAGCGCGGCCCACGCGCAAGGACCTAGGGGAACATTTTCGCGGCCAGAAGTGGCCGTAGGCCAGCCGCTCGACTACGAGCTGCGCTACGAGCACGCGGCCAGCGAAGAAGTCATATTTCCTGATTCGCTGGCTCGCTTTGCCCCGTTTGAGTACGTGGGGCGCACCTGGTTGCCCACCCGCACGCGCAACGGCCGCAGCCTCGACCGCACGGTGTACCACCTGCGCACGTTTTCGCTGGCGCCAGTGCAAGCGTTGCAGCTGCCCGTGTTGGTGCTGCGCGGCGCCACCGATACCCTGCGCCTGCTGCCGCCCACCACCCAGGTGCAGCTGCGGCGCACAGCGCCGGCCCTAGGTAGCGTGGCGGGCGGCCCACCCGCACTGCGCCAAGACCTAGGGCAGCTGCCGCTAGAGCCCGCTTTTAACTATCCTTTTTGGGTGGCGGGGCTGGTGGGGCTGCTGCTGCTGACGGCGGGCGTGGCTGCACTATTTGGCCGGCGCTGGCAGCGGCGCTACCAGCTCTACAAGCGCCGCAAAAACCACGTGTATTTTCTGGCGCAGTTTGCGCGCCACGCCGAGCGGTTCACGCTCTCGCGCTCGGCGCCGGTGGCCGAGCGTGTGGTAGTGCTCTGGAAAAACTACTTATCGAGCCTGGAAGACACCAACCTTAGCTCACTCACTACCAAAGAGCTAGTGGAGCACTTCAATAACAACGACGATGTGCGCCGCGCCCTGCGGGCTACCGACCGCGTGGTGTATGGCAACCTGCTCAGCGAAGATGCCCAGGAAATAGACGCGGCGTTTCAGCGCCTGCGCAACTTTGCTGAGCAGCAATACGAACTAGTATCGGCAGGCTAGCCGCTTGGTTTATCGACCTAGCGGCATAGCACGCTGTGCCTTGTTATCTATTAATTACTCAGTACTTACATGCCTCATTTAGTAGTGCTCACCGGCGCCGGCGTATCGGCCGAAAGCGGTATCCGCACCTTTCGCGACACCAATGGGCTCTGGGAAGAGCACCGCATCGAGGACGTGGCTACGCCCGAAGGCTTTGCGCGCAACCCGGCGCTGGTACTCGATTTTTACAACAAGCGCCGGGCGCAGGCCCGCGAAGTCGAGCCCAACGCCGCGCACCTGGCCCTGGCCGGCTTCGAGGAAGTACCGGGCTGGACGGTCAGCATCATTACCCAAAACGTGGACGACCTGCACGAGCGCGCCGGCTCGACCCAGGTGCTGCACCTGCATGGCATGTTAAATGAGATGCGCTCGGTGGCCGATGAAGCCACTGTGTACTACTGCGATGGCGATATCAACGTCGGCGACCTTGCCCCAGATGGCAGCCAACTGCGCCCGCACATTGTGTGGTTTGGCGAAATGGTGCCGGCCATTGAAGCGGCCGCCGAAATAGCTAGCACGGCCGATGTGCTGCTGGTGGTGGGTACTTCGCTGCAAGTGTACCCGGCCGCCGGGCTGCTACACTACGCCCCGACTGGCTGCCCGGTGTACGTCATCGACCCGCATCAGCCCGAAGTGACGGGCCGTGGCGTGCGCTACGTGGTGGAGGCTGCCAGCGTGGGCGTGCCGCAGGTATTGCGCGAGCTAGTGGCGGGCTAGGCTGCCTTCTAATAAGAGACACAACAATATCTTTTCTCATGTATTGCTGGCTAGCCTAGGTAGGCTAGCCAGCAATACATATAGCCTCGATTACCTGCTCAGCAAGCTACAGGGCATCTGGTAGCAGGCCTAGTGCGATGGCTAGGCCAAAAGCTGAAAGTCAGTAACCAAGCGGCAGATGGTCCCATCGGGGGCGTATCCGATATAAGAGGCATAGCCCCCATCGCCGACGCCACTAGAAAATAGCGCAACGCTGGCACCATCTTGTTCCCAGAGCATCCACGAGCGAGTGGCTCGGTAGTTGGCGTTTAGGTCTACCTCTAGCTGGTCGCGGTCAGCGTCCGTTAGGGCGGCAAAGGCGGGCACGCTGCCTACATCCAAAAATGCGCCGGTGCCCGAGTCTACCCCGTACCCGATTAGGGTGTCGGGTGCTAGCTCGGCCGGGTCGAAATCGCCAGCCGTAGCCATCTCCCACCGATGCGGGGCTTGCTCGCTGAACTTGATGCGCGCAAAAGCCACGCGCTCATCGTTTTCCCATTTAGCAATAGCCAATTCTACCGGGAAATTGCCCGTTGGAAAGCTGGCATTGAAGGGCAAGTCATTTTCACTATCAAACTGCAAAGGGTCGCAGCCAACAATGCGCCCTTGCTGCACCCGTAGCTCACCCATTGTCACGGGGGAAAACACTAGTACGGCGGCATCGGACTCCTCCGGGTCTTGCGCGGCCTGGAAGCCCGGTGTAAAAGCTTGTTCTAAAAAGATGGGGGAATCTATGGTACGCATTAAGGAAAGGGATAAAGTAAGCTTTCAAAGATAAGTACAGGGCAAATGGGCCAGCTTTTACCTACGCACTAAATGGCTCTGCTAACACACACTTTTTGGTGTAACTCCGTAAAAGACCGTTCTATTGATTGTCTATGCAGCTATCTTTTCTTTCTTTCTTGGCCGCCCTAGGGCTGGTAACTACCTCTCTTTCTGCCCAAACTGCTCCGCCGGCTCACACCGTTTATTTGCTCGGCAACACGGCCCAGGGCGACTTGCCCACCGCCCGCCTGCAAGCGCTGCACCAAACGCTAGCCCGCCAGACTACACCCTTCACGGTGGTGCACCTAGGCGACATTGTGGCCAATGAGGGGCTGGCGGCCAAGAAGGATACTACCCTCTCGCAGGCCGAGCGCAGCCGGGCCGATGCGCTCATTGCGCTGGTGAAAGACTTGCCGCTGGGCAAAATCTACTTCCTGCCCGGCGACAAGGACTGGGCCAACTCGGGCCGCGCTGGCCTGAAGGCAGTGCGCCGCCTGGAGAAGTACATCGAAAAGCAGTTGCCGGGCCAAAACGCCTTTTTGCCCACCAACGGCTGCCCTGGCCCCGAGGTGGTCGATGTGGCCCCGCTGGTGCGGCTAGTAGCCCTGAACACGCCCTGGTTTACGCACCCCTACGACCGCCCCGAAGCGCCCGACACTGACTGTAAGACGTTGACCCAAGAGGAGTTTCGGGAGCAGCTGCAAGATATTATCGACGACACCAAGGGCAAAAACTTGCTGCTAGTGGGCCACCACCCCGTGATAACCAATGGCGTGTATGGCGGCCACGAGCCGCTGAGCCGCCACCTTAGCCCGCCGGTCCTAGGTACCATTTATGCCGCCTACCGCCAGAATGTGGGCACGCCCCGCGACCTTGCCAGCCCCGGCTACCAGGCCCTGCGCAAAGAGCTGCTAAACACGCTGCAAAGCAACCCCGGCGTGGTGTACGCCGCCGCGCACGATTTCTCGCTGCAACTCACGCCCTTGCAGGGCAACTACCACGTAGTGGCCGGCAGCTTTGCCACCAGCCAGCACGTGGGGGTCAGCAACACAGCGCTTTACAATAAAAAAGAGGAAGGCTACGCCACGCTAGAATATTTTACCGATGGCACGGTAAAAAACCATTTCTACGCTTTCGAAAGCGAGAGCCAGCCGGCTACGGAAGCTTATGCGGGCATGCTGTTCCGCTCGCCCTGCGCCACAGATACGGCTTCAAACATCCCAGTCAACTCTTTTATCGTGGACTGCCCCGGCGCAGCCCAGACGCCCGCCGAGCGCCGGCCCAATGTGCCCATGCCGGCCGCGACAGTGGTAGTGCCCAGCCCCGAATACAAGGCCGGCGGCAGCAAGCGCTTCTTTATCGGGCCACTCTACCGCACCTCGTGGTTACAGCCGGTGCGGGTGCCTACCCTGGACCTAGGTACCGAAAAAGGCGGCCTGCGGCCCTTCGGTCGGGGCGGCGGGCGACAAACGACCTCGCTCAAGCTCATTGCGGCCGACAGCTCGGAGTACGTGTTTCGGTCGGTAGATAAGGATGTGACGACCATCTTACCGCCCGAGCTGCGCAATTCGTTTGTAGCGCCTATTCTGAAAGATATTACGGCCACGGCCAATCCCTATTCGGCGCTGCCCATCAGCGCCCTGCTCGACCACACCGACATTCTGCACGCCCGGCCGCGCCTAGCTAGGCTGCCCGACAACAACCAGCTGGGCCCCTACCGCCAAGACTACGCTGGCCTGCTCGGCACGCTTGAAGACCGACCTAAGGACCCCAAGCCTAACCTGCCGGGTTTTGGCAACGCTGATGAGGTGACGCGCTCGTACAGCCTTTTTCGCAAGCTCTACAAAAAACACGACAACCGGGTAGATGCGCCCAACCTAGCCCGCGCCCGCGTTTTCGACATGCTGGTGGCCGACTTCGGCAAGCACGAAGACAACTGGAAGTGGGCCGGCTACGACCAAGGCAAAGGCAAGGGCACCATCTACAAGCCCATTCCGCGCGACCGCGACCAGGCGTTTACGCTCTGGAACGGACTGCTCACCTACCTCGCCAACCGCGAGTGGGCCGTGCCGAGCATCGAAGATTTCCAAGCGGAGTTTCACGACATGAAAAGCCTGAACTGGCCGGCCCGCCACCTCGACCGGTTCTTGCTGCAAAGCCTGACCCGCCAAGACTGGCAGCAGGCCGCCACTTATTTGCAGCAGCAGCTCACCCCCGCCGTCATCGACGAGGCCACCGACACGCTGCCCGCCGAAATTCAACAGCTATCGGCCCAGGACATCAACCGCAAGCTCAAGGCCCGCATTCAGGCGCTGCCCCGCGCCGTGGACCGCTACTATCGGCTGCTGGCCCGGCGTGTAGATGTAACGGGCTCTAACGAGAATGAAATCTTCAAAGTAGAGCGCTTGGCGGGCGGGCGGGTGCGCGTGCAGGAATTTGGCCGCCAGGGCGACACCCAGGAGCCCACCGGCCCGGCCCTGTTCGACCGCACATTTGAGCCCCAGGAAACCAAGGAAATCTGCCTTTATGGCCTCGACGGGCAGGATATTTTCCAAGTCACGGGCCAGGGCGGGCGGCGCAGCATTGTGGTGCGCATCATCGGGGGCGCGGGTAAGGACCAAATCGCCGACGACAGCCGCGCCAGCGGCCTGCGCCGTCTCACTAAGGTGTACGACACACCCGGCACCGACCTCAGCCGTGGCCCCGAAACCGACGACCACCGCAGCACCAGCCGCACCGTCAACCTATATGACCGCGAGGCCTTCGAATTTAATAGCTACGCTCCCCGCCTAGGTCTGTTTTATAACCGCAACGACGGCGTAGGCTTGTCGCTGGGCCTGGGCTTCGTGCGGCAGGGCTTCCGCAAGCCCGACTACAGCCACCGCTACGATTTTGCGCTGCAAACCTCCACGGGTGGCCAGTTTCAGCTGTCGGCCAGCACGAGCCACCGCCACGCCATTGGCAAGGTCGATATTGGCGGGGCCGTAAACTATGGCAGCTACTTCCCCTTCTACAACTTCTTTGGTATTGGCAACAACACGGCCCTGAATCAGGATTTATACGACGCTAAGTTTTACCGTGCCCGCTACAAGGGCATCACGGTGAATGCATTTGCCGAGCGCACGTTTTGGCAACGGAGCGTTTTCCGCGTTGGGCCAGCGTATGAGTACTACACGTCGAGCTACGACGACGACAGCCAGCTCGGCCAAGACCTGCGCCAGCAGCTACCCGGCCAGGACAATACTCGCCCCAACGCCGACTTCCAGCGCCTGGTAGGCCTGAATGCGCTGCTGGACCTTGACTTGCGCAACCGCCGGGTATTTGCCCAGCGCGGCGTGCGCCTAGTGGTGCGCCACGACTCGTACCGCCAGTTGACAGGTTACCAGGAGTTTTATGGGCTCACCCAAGGGTCAGCTGAGTACCTAGGTACTGCGCGGCTGGGCATTCCGATTACGCTGGCATTGCGCGGGGGCGGGGCCAAAAACTACGGTAATTCCGACCACATTCCGTTCTACAAGCTCACCAGCCTAGGCCTGGCCGAAAACCTGCGCGGCTACTACCGCAACCGCTTCAGCGGCGACGCCAGCCTTTACTACAATACCGAATTGCGCTTTGCCCTAGGTCAGAGCAAAAACCACTTCCTGCCCTTCTACTATGGCCTGTTTGGCTTCTACGACCAGGGCCGTGTTTACTACCAGGGCGCCTCGCCGGGCGGCTGGCACCGGGGCTATGGCGGCGGCTTTTACCTGGCCCCAGTGGTTGAGACGCTGGCCTTCTCGGTGTCGTACCAAGTGTCGGAAGAAAATAGCCTCATTCAGTTCGGCCTAGGCTTCCGCATTGATAAGTAAGCTAGGCAGCGAATTATTTGGGCGCGAAAAAGACCAGTCTTTTGAGAGCTCGGTACGCACGATTTATCAAAGCCTCGGGGGCTATGATTTATACTCTAGCGTGGAAGAAAAAGCGGCCAATCTTTTGTACTTCATCGTGAAAAATCATTCATTTCCAGATGACAACAAGCGCATTGCTGCCTTTTTATTTGTGTATTTTCTTGACTGCAACGGCTGCCTCTACCACCCCAACGGCACCCGGCGCCTAGCCGATAATGCCCTAGTAGCGTTAATGCTCCTCATTGCCGAGAGCAAGCCCGAAGACAAAAACACGATGGCAACGCTGGTCGTTAATCTAATCAATGGCGAAAATTAGCCGCCTACCTTTGCCTGCATGGAGTATCAGCTTACCAAACTAGCCGCCATCGATATCGGCTCCAACGCCGTGCGCTGCCAGATTTCGGCGGTGCTTTTTTTTAATGGTCGCTACCGGCTCAAGCGTGTCGAGTACGTGCGCTACCCCCTGCGCCTCG
>Ga0265798_10001958_pt1 | contig 30925 bp, 29 predicted proteins | sample P3T30metagenome_FD_192430 | JGI IMG/M metagenome (GOLD analysis project Ga0265798, IMG submission 192430) | Plant litter microbial communities from East Loma Ridge, Irvine, California - P3 T30 | ecosystem: Environmental > Terrestrial > Plant litter > Unclassified | place: USA: California... | reverse complement strand
AATTTATCTTCCGCAACAACCTCTCCTTTTACTGTGTTGATTATTAAAAATTCCGGCAGCAGATTTTGTGAACGCTCTGCAGTCCGGTCATACAGGCAAAGGGCAAATCTCAGCTTACCTGTATCGGTAGAATAAAAATAAAACATCCGGTGCCGGATCCACTGATATATGCCATTCTTATCACGCAGCCTCATTCTTGAAACTACGCAAAACGCTGAACGTTCATCCTGTCCGGTTTCTTCCAGCATTTTGAAGAACCTCAGTTCATGAACGTATTTTTTCATCCGGTCATCGGGATGGATTTTCATCAGGATTTCTTCTTCCCAGATCGAATTGATTACTGAAGGGTTTTCCGGAAAATTAAGGCCCAGTGCGGATGCGGTTCCGGAAGTAAAGATATAACTTGTGTTCATCTGCATATCGCTTAACACCGCTATGGAATTTTCTGTCCGGACATAAGCTAAAGCAATGTTTTTATAAACCTCCGGATCCATCCGGCATCTTTTATCATGTGCCCGGCCCTTCAGAAGCGTCTTATTCAGTGTTTCTACAATCGTCATAAAATGGTTATTTATCAGTATTGGACAGGACCTGTTTTTAATTATACATTTGCTAAAATAACAATAATTACACGCAGTGTATTCATCAGACAAGAATAATGAAGAGAATATTTTTAAGTTTTTGTGCGTTAGGCATCATCAGTAAAAGTATGGGACAGACATTGGAAAAAATGACATGGTTCAATGAACCTGAGAAGTGGGAAATCAAGAACAACAGTTTATCCATGTTCGTTACGCCGCAGAGCGACTACTGGAGAATTTCACATTACGGTTTTACGGTGGATGACGCTCCTTTCTTATACACTACGTACGGAGGCGAATTTGAAGCCAAGGTAAAAATCACGGGAAATTACAAAGTGCGTTTTGACCAGATGGGCCTGATGCTGAGAATAGACAAGGAAAACTACATAAAAGCCGGCGTTGAATTTGTGGATGGAAAATATAATCTGAGTACCGTAGTTACGCACAAAACCAGTGACTGGAGCGTGATTACTTTAGACAAGACGCCTTCTGCAGTATGGATAAAAGCCGTAAGAAGGCTTGATGCAGTGGAAATATTTTATTCTTTTGACGATAAAAACTACATCATGATGCGCAATGCACATCTGCAGGACAATTCTCCGGTAATGGTAGGCCTTATGGCTGCATGCCCGGACGGAAAGGGGTTCCAGGCGACATTTGAGAATTTTAAAGTAAAGCATCTGCCTGACGAGCGGCGCCTGAAATGGCTTGAAGATAATAAATAACCATGGAATCATTGAACAGATGATCTTCTGCCTCACTGTTGTGGGGCTTTTTTATTTTAAACATCTTGGTTTGAACTCCCGGTCTGATGAAAGCTTAGATTACAGTAAAAGCTTTATCAGTTACTTCATAAAAAAACTATAAATCTGATAATACCACAAAAAAGGACAGATTATGAACTGACATATTGAAAATATATTACATTTTTATATGATTTTAATACATATATTTATTATTTTTAATATTATTAATTTTTTGGTTAGATATTTGAATTAGAAAATTTAACCGAAAACAGATTCATCAGTTTGAATCTTACACACCAATCATTAAAATAGTACATCATGGTAACGCACTTTATGTCTCCGAAGGACTGCCTGATCAGGGTTATGCAAAAGTCCTTCTCTATTCCCGTCAATGGTCTGTAATCATTATAATGAAGTGTCCTGAACTATTTCCAAATTTTTAAACTTTTACCGATCATGATTTTTGAAGATGAACATTCTGTATTACAGGATAGCCACAACCTTTCGTTTGTGAAAAACGTTATTAATTTCCACGGGGACAAATCTTTTATATTAAACTCTTTACAGAAAATAAAGAACAATACACTCTGTAAAATAAAGCGGAAAACCATCAATAAACTGATAAAAGACTATACCCGCCATCTGAATTATATTGAAAATGAAGACATCAATTCCAAGCCGGACAATTATGAACTGTCACCGGTATATGCCCGGCAGTCATACAATAAGGTAGTTAAGGAAAATGAATACCTCCAGAAAGTGATGACATTTTTAATGAATCAATAACAGCTTTTATTTCCTCCGGATCTATGACCAGAACAGTCAGCAGATCCGGGGGATTTCCTGTTTATCCTTCAGAATCCACTTGTGTAACCTACAGAAAGCCGGATATTCCGGATAAGACCAATTTCCCTGTAACTTTATAATTTTAGATGTATTATTATTCACTATTAATTTTATTTATTTCACTATTCTATTTTTAATTCCATGTCCTTTTTGTAAGCCATCTGTATCAATTAAATCACCTGAATTTGATTAAATGCTCTGCTGCACAATTTCCAACATACCATATACATACCACAAATTTAACTTTCGCAAAAATCGAGTAGTAGTAAAACAGGTTCAATAAATGTTGAAAATCAATAATTTAACTCAAATTACTCTATAAAAATATTATTTCTAAAAATATATTCATTCCATAAGGCATAGTATTTGTAATTAAAATTGTACCACTATCACCTAACATACAGTAATAACTTTTAACACACAAAATATTATGAACGTTGCAGATCTAAAAATCAAAAATTTAGTAGAATACAAAAATCAGATCTATAATATTACTGAAATATTTCAGGATAATGAAAGAGACTATTTTGTGAAGATTGAAAATGACATCCACAGTTTTTCTGTACCGGCAGGATCCATTAGGCCGATCCAGATTACTGAAGAATGGCTTGAGAAATTTGGCTTTTCAAGAACATACAGCTCTGACCAGCGTATCAGATATGAAAGACCTGAACCGTTTATCAAGTACGATATTGATCTGAGTTCCAGAAAGATTGTTGACGGACTGAAGATCTACGGAAACTCAATCAGATGTAAATACATTCACGAGTTCCAGAATATTTTCTCTTGTCTGTTTGGCAAAGAACCATCCGTAATGAGCTACGGATTAGTAGGCACCGAATCTTAATAATATATTTTCAATCAAAAACCCCGCAGCCTTAAAAGTTGCGGGGTTTTTCTTTTTAAAAACGAATATATTTGTCCGCTTCTGAATATAATTTTTTATTCCTCTTCCGTTAATACTTCTTCCATAACTACCGGGTCAGCCTGTTCCTGGTATTGCTCCCACTCTGCTTCAAGCTGTTTATTCACTTTCATCTCTTCTTCAAGCTTTACGGTTTCGCGGTATTGTTTTGCCTCGGCAGCAAGGGTCCATTTACAATTGATTCCCATTCGGTCCGTATAGTTCTTAATATCATTTATGCCTAACCTGAAAAATTCTTTTCTCGGGTTAATCTTGTTAAGCTGGCTTTTCAGGAACTTTTTATGAAGCTGCCTTTCCAGGGCCGGAGCATCATCAGAATAAATCATTGCATGGACATCAAACTCAAAAGGGACACTGGCATCCCCAAGTTCACGGACACGATCTAACGGCTCCAGACGCCGCGTCATCCCGATTTTATATACATCTTCGCCAAAGGATCCTATATTTGAAATGATGTATACATTTCCCCGTCGGGTCTGCTGTGCCATCGATATAGCCCGCTGGTTTTTCTCTTCCGCATGTTCCAGCCTGTTCTGCAGTTCATCCAATTGCTGCTGAAGGAACATTTTCTGTTCTTCATTGGCTTTTGCCACCTGTGATTCCGCTTTTTCAATCAGTCTCTTTAAAGTCTGCTCTTCTTTTTCGGCATCCTTTATGGCTTTTTCAAATTCTTTCCTTGCTTTTTCTTCCTCACGGATCTGCTCCCTTATCTGCCGCTGCTCTTCCTGTTCCTGCCATTTCAGTTCCTGTGCTACCACTGCCCATTTCAGTTCTTCGAGGCGCGCTTCATGGTATACTGTGGAAATCCTTGCTTTCCTGAAAGCCTCACCGTTAAAATTAACCAGCTGGAAGGCATCATCTATTTTCTGTTTCAGAATCCCGTAATTGTCTTTTTTTACTGAAGCCAAGATGGTTTCCACCTTTCCGTTGTAGGCATCAACAACAAAATCAATCGCTATATTCCTTCTGTATTCATCCACGTATTCACAGGTTCCGGCCTGCCGGCTGACAATCATCAGTTTATTGTTCTGGCGGAGTTTTTTAAGGTTTTCCCCGGCTTCCTTATGGCTGAAATCCTCTGCCAGCTCATCAACCAGCGTATATGCCGGAATGATATATTCATTTCCATATCCCTTAATAACATTTTTCATCGCTTTTATCCGGTCTGCAATTTCACCGGATTCCCTTAAACTGCGGTATGCATCGCCTCCGATAGCCTCTGCCTTATATTCTGCGGTATCAATAATCCTTTTGGATTCCCTTACTGCATTTTCATACAGCAGTTCAACTTCCCGGGTTTTCTTTTCTGCAAGTTCTTTGGTAAGTCTCCGGGTATCTTTTGCCTGCTGCTGGGCACTGTCCAGTTCCAGCTGTGCTCTTTCCTTTAATCTGATGCTGTCTTTTTCCGCTTTTTTCAATAAGTATTCGCATTCTGTCTGTACATTCAGAATATCCTGATATTTGCTTAGCGCATCATTCTGATTTTTAAGCAGAAGGTTTTTCTGGTCGGTGCTGTTTTTATCAATCTGCAGATTAGACAGCTCTGCACGCAGCCGCTGGATTTTACCGTTCAGGGATGATTTGTCAGACTGAAGGCCGGATATTTCAGTTTTCAGCCGGCCGATTTCCTGATTAAGAGCGGTAATCTGTGCATCTTTCAGAGCCGCTTCTTTTTTAATTTTACCTGATCTGACAAAAGCATACAGCATCAGGCAAAATAAAATGACAATAATTAGAATTTCCATGTTGGGTTAAATTTGTTCTTTACTGGTTTGTTGGAGCCTGTTTTAAATCATCCTAAAAATAATTTCCTGCAGATTTATATACATGTGAATCTGAAAAAATCATTACTGGACAATTTTAAAAGTTTTAAAACTCAATTTAAACAGGCTTTTATTTCTGCAATAGTAGTGATCTCTGTTCTTTATTTTTTATGGTAAACCGTAATCAGGCTTAATTTGTTTCTTCGTACTGCCAGATTCCCGAAACCGTCAGAATATTAAGTCCGGGCTGCTTTTCCCCGTAGCTGAACAGGCAGAGGTATTTGGATTGGCAGAATCGACAGCCGGTACCGAAATACAGGGTCGGGAGATCATTTACTGTTAATGCTCCGAAGTGCTGCCTGCTGTCTGACGTTTTGGCAATGGCTCCGGTTTTTAACAATTCTTCTCCGGATATTACTTTTCTTTCATCATACAGCTGTAAAACCGGAAACCCTGATTCATAAGGTGTGATTTCCAATGTATTGCTTTGACGGCAGTGGTTGCAGGTGTACGTAACAGCAGCATGCGGATCAGCTTCCTCATTCCTGAAAACAGTTTTGAGAACATCTGCCTGCGCTCCGATATTTATTTTTTTTGACAGTGAATACATCTGAATTGTTTATTATTGAATTACAGTCCCTGCCAAAGCATTATATTTACCGCTCGGGCTTTTCTTAATGGTCACTTTTATATACCCTTCCTGCGCCAGCTTGTTCCACGTTTTCTGGTAGCCGGTCATCGGGTCTACAGGGATCTTCCACATCGTCTGCTTACCGCCGCCCGTCTGCCCGAACCACGGGATAACATCTGCATACTGCCCTTTGAACGTCAGTAAATTATTCATCACATCGATTTCATAATAAAAGTCGTAGGCATTTTCCGGCTGGTTCAATGCCCGCTGGCTGAACGTGTACACATACCCGTTGATGATCGGGCTTGTAAAACTTCCGCCCAGGGTAGGAATTCCGGTACCGCTGTAACTTCCTACGGCCCCGCTGTAACGGTCGAATTTCTGCCCTGCCGTAAAAGGAACATCATCTGCAATATTATAGCCGCCATTTGCCGGAGGCCATCCTCCGTTCAGATGATTATTCTTAAAAAACGTTTCAAGATTGCTCCACTGCCCTTTTTTATACAATTCAAAAGCCGTGTCTTTCATTGTCTGGCTCACGGTTCCGTTCGGATCATACGTCAGTGCCATTTCATCAGCATTTTTATAGAACACACTCGTAACCGGCGGCACGGTACTACTGATAATAATTTCGTCTTCCCTTTCTGAGCTGCATGTCAGTGAAAACAGGGGAATGGTAAAAAGCAGAATATACTTCAATGCATTTTTCATAGTATTGGTTTATTTAAAAAGATGATTATTATGTACCGATTCAGATTCTTTCTCTCCAGAAATCCGAATCACTCCAACGCTGCTCTTTCCGGTAAAAAAACGTCTTGGTCTGAAGGTACTGGCTGTAAATGGTATTGATATTTTCCTGATAATTCAAAAAAGTGTTTTCATGTCCGGACTCACCATCAATCACAGCCTTCGCGGCATGGCAGGCAGAGCTTATTGCAAAGCCGATGCCCATTGAAGAGACAGGGTCAAACGAAGCCGCCGCATCTCCCACAGCCAGGAAATTTTTACATGAACTGCTGTCTGTAACCTGAGAGAATGCATTTTTCACCCAGAGTTTTCCTTCGGAAGATGCATGTGAAACTTTATGCCTGATGTGTTTCGTTTTTGAAAGCAGCCGGTTCCAGTTTTCCGTTTTTTCAAACCTGTTTTCTTTAATTATAGGAGCATCAGAAAAAAAAGTAAGCGTCATTTTCCGGTCCGGGAGAGAAGCACAGTACCACCACCCTTCTTCAGTGGATTCGATAACAATTTCCTGCTTAACGGTATCGGATGATTCAAAATAAAAGAATTTCCCTACCGCAGCAAGCTCGTCATACCGTTTTGACGGGATCCCGATTTTCCTGCTGATGCTTCCCATCCTTCCCGTTGCATCAATCAGGTAGCGGGCTTTTACCGAAAAACCTCCTTTGGTTTCATGTTTTGCTTCAATGGTCCAGTGTTGATTTTCATCCTGACTGAAGGCCAGGCATTTTGTTCTCGGGAAAATAATTCCGCCCTCATTTGAGACATTCTCCAGCAGCATCAGGTCAAATTCTTCGCGGTTGAGCTGGAAGCTTTCGGTTTCCGTATTGAATATGGAATCCCGGACTGTAATCCGGTCGCTGCCCCAGGCTGCCGCACTGCTGTACCCCTGAATGAAATGCCGGCTGTCAAAATTTTCTTTTGTAATCCCCATATAATCCAGCAGGCTGAAAATACTTGAATTAACCTGCTCGCCGATTTTAACGGATTCCAGGCTGGTCTCTTCTATAATTACTACCTTTAAACCCGAATGTTTCAGCAGGCTTAAAGCAGCGGAAGCCCCTGCAGGGCCTCCACCGACAATAAGCACATCTGTTTGTAACAAATTATGCATGTTTTATCTTCTGTTCCTTGTTCCGGAGCGTGGTTTTTCCAGCCCCCCGATTGCCACTTCGATTTCTTTGAATCCTACTTCTTCCAGATGCTCCATCAGCATTCTGCCTTTATCGCTTCTCTGTTTTACAACGTTTACCTTTTTCTCGATATAAAATACCGGAACGGTGGTTTCCTTATCCGAATTATTACCGCTGATATCGCTGATCGGAACACTTTTATAAGTGAAGATCTCGTTGTTTCTTTCAGTCTCTACAAAAAACGGGAATCCTGTGCTGCTGGAATTCTTATCCCTGATGAAGCCCAGCGCATACCAGTACTGAACCATCTGCGTGAAACTGTTGATGCCCCGGGCATAGTTCATCTGCTGGCCTGCAGGCACATGGGTCCCGGCCTGGCCTTCAGCGGTAAACTCGCCTACCAGAACATCCCACGGGCTTTGAGGCGGCCACCAGTATGAATAATAAGTAGGAGGCAGCGGTGCTGCAGGGCTTCCGGCTTTGTTCACGGAAGGATCTGTAAAATTGATCAGCTGAATGGTACACTGGAAGAAATCGGCCTGCCACGGACAGGCCATTCTTTTCGTTAGGTCACCCGGTTCGCAGCCGCCGCCTTCACATTCGTCTCTGGACGGTGTTAATCCCTGGGCAGCATACTGTTGTTCATTTCCGTATTGTGCAATCCGGTAAGGAGCACTGTAGATGGCCGGGTTCTGTAAGCTCCAGGTGACTTCAATGCCCGGGCACATCGGCAGGCCTACGCAGTTTCCTACACTTGCTGTATCCATCGGGTTTACAGGATAAGGCTGATAACCAGGATCGCTTACAAAATTTCCGTCTGCCCACTGCTGCATCAGGAACAGCTGCGTCTCGTCCAGTGCCATGAATTTCATGATATTGATATTGCTCACGGAATTGCTTCCGGAATTTAAAGGCATCATCGGGAAAATATCATTTCCGTTCTGCTTTAACAGCTCCTCCTGAGGCAGGTCCGGGGCAACCGGCGGCTGGGCGTCACTCTGCCTGAAATAGGAAAAGTAATTCTGCCGGTTCTGCAAATTGGCTCCGGAATTATCGGTAAAATCAAAAATATTGCTTGAGAAAGCCATCATCGACTGGACATTTGATACCCATTGATATCTGCTGATCCTATTGATAATCGGCAGTATATCCCTTTGAAAATTCGCTTTGTAACCTGCATTCCAGCTTCCGTTTTCATACATTTCAGGAACAAGATTGAAATTTCTGACTGCCACATCAAACATCGTATCGCTTAAGTTTGAAATGTTAACAATTTCAGGCGCGAAATCCGGCGACCCGACTACCACCCAGGCGGTTAATGAAACGGCCGGCGTCCCGTCATTGAATGTAACGGTACAGTACACCGGGCCGTCTGAGATATCATCGTGCCAGGTGCTTGAGCCTCCGTAGCTGATCAACGGTTCGTCTCCGCCCGCATGCCCGAAACCTCCCAGAACGACAAGCCTGCCTGACTGATCAGTTAAAAGATCTCCCAAAGTCACTACGGAAACGCCGTATTTAACGGTATCTGGCGGATACTGGACCGGATATCCGGACGGTGCATTGTTTTTATCAAAGCCGATGGAAGCCTGTTTTCCGGAAATGGTTCTCGGTCCCGGATCTACCATCAGCGTCTGTCTTTCCTGCTCTGTAGTCTGTTCCGGATTTCTTAAGGCAACGCCCTGGTTCTGGTAGCTGTTTGATTCTCCGTACAGAAGATTGCCTTCCAGCTCACTGTACTGGTACCAGACTGCTTTTTTGTTCGCCAGATGCACCGTCCATTCAATGGAAGCGATGTTCGGGGTATCAAGGGTGATTTCTTCTCCGTTTTCCTGAAGAATCCTGAAAGGCTGTCCCTGGCGTTTGATAAGGCCGGCCTCATCTTTAAAATCTGTGATGGGACCTAAGGAATTTCCATTGCGGTCTGCATCGAAAGGAAGTCCGCCTATGGAATCCGGAGAAAGGCAGATTTCCGTGGTGCTGTTGCCCAGTCTGGCAACACCTACCGACGGGTGAATTGATAAATTCATGGTTTAGTTTTTTTGGTTTTCCTACTCTGTTAACGGCTTTTCGGTTACGCCGTATTATTAATGATTCAGTTCTGGATTTTTTTAAACCGTCTGATTACGGAATGTAATCCTACATCAGCAAACGGTACACTATAGAAAGAGTTTGAGCTGATAAATTTAGAATAAAAAACAATAGATCCCTGAATTTTTTACAGATATATTGAAAATTTAATAAAAGCAGAGAAATCAAAGGTCTCTGTTAAAGCTTTCTTCAATAAAAAACCCTCAGATCAGAAATCTGAGGGTTATATTTTAATTGCGTTATTTAACGGAGATCCAGATAATCTTTAATGATTTTCAGCACCCCGAAATTATCATTGGTGCAGGCTTCAAAACAGGCCGCTTCTTTTACGGACGGATGCGCATTTTTCATCGCATACGAGTACCTGGAGTTTTTAAGCATTTCGATATCATTCATATAATCCCCGAAAGCCATCGTCTGCTGCGGGGAAATATCCAGTGCATCCTGCAGCTTCTCCAGTGCGTTTCCTTTATTGATATCTTTATTCATAATATCAAGCCAGTGCTTGCCGGAAACCACAATCTCAAGATTATACTTTTCAAATTCTTTCAGAACAGGATATACATTCAGCTCTGAACCTTCTGGATGATAGACGGCAATTTTAAAGATACGGTCATCAATTTCCTGTGTCAGGTCCTCTATTTTTTCATTAATGGTGTAAAACTGTGATATGTAACTGATAAACTCTTCGTTATCAGTATCCACATATGCTTTTTTCTTGCCGGAAAGAACCGCAGTAGCGCCGGGAATCGTACGGATTTCCCTGATGATTTCTGCAATATAAGTAGGCTCCAGCCGGTCTGCAAACAGTTCTTTGTTCTTGTAAATCACATAACCGCCATTCTCTGCAATAAAAGCCATGTCATTTTCTATGTCTCCGAAATATTTGGTAATTCCCGTCATCTGCCTTCCGCTGGCCGGAACGAATAAGATATTTCTTTTCCTGAGCTCTTCATATACAATCGGAAAATCCGGACTTACCTGATGCTTAGAGTTCAGAAAAGTTCCGTCCATATCCGTTACAATCATCCTGATATCATCCATAAAAATACTTTTCGGTGTTTTTTTTCAGAACAAATATATTACATATAATTTTAATAATGTGGCAGGCCGGACAGCTGTTTTCTTAAATGCCGGGTCTTTAGGCTATGTCTTTAAGACTACTTTTCACTTTTTACCGTTTCTGCCGGATGTATTTTCATGATTGGAATTTTTCAGTTTACTCACTTAAAATTAATAGTGAATTTATATTGGTCCTTTTCAAATAATATTATTGAATCATCATTAACACTACCATTTTATTAAACCTCAAGCATTAACCCTGAGGTTTTATTGTTTAAGTATTAAATCTTATGAATATAAATACCTTTATTCGGTTAAATGGTTAATCCATAGGTATTCTTTACCTGCGCCATGACAAATGTGCTGTGCGTACTGCCGATGGAAGGCACAGCTCCGAGTATATTGAACACGAAGTTCTGATATTCCTTCATATCCTGCACGTATACTTTAAGCAGAAAATCGAAATCCCCCGAAATACTGTAACATTCTGCAACCTCTTCAATCTTGAGTATTTCCCGTTCAAATTCTATTGCCAGGTAACTGTCGTTGCTTTTAAGCTTCAGCTGGCAGTACACGGTAAGCCCCAGGTTCAGCTTTTCGGCATCCAGAACAGCGGCATATTTTTTAATATAGCCTTCCTGCTCCAGGCGCTTTACCCGCTCAAAAACGGGAGAAGCAGAGAGGTTAACTTCTTTGGCAAGCTCTTTTACAGTGAGTTTTGCATCTTTTTGCAGAAGCCTGAGCAGCTGCATATCTTTGTCATCCAGGTGATCCATAGAATAATATTCTTAAGGTATGTGTATTATGCTAAAGATACAGAATAAAATACTTTACTTGTATAGTTTGCAAGTTTATTTTGCTTAATTTTTGTGGTACTATATCTGTTTTATCCTTAATGGGTATATTTGAATCAACACAAAGATCAGAAATGACCGCTTTAAAAGAACGGTCAAATAAAAATCAGGGAATATTTTATTTTGAGAATGCTCCTTCCGGGGAGCACTCTCTTTTAGTAATTTTATAAGATAAATATTCTTACACACATAATTTTAGTAAAATTATTCTTAGGGGAAATGGCTCTGCATCTATTGCAGAGCTGTTTATTTTCAGCCTGATATTCAGAGGCGTTAAATCTATCTGGCTTATCGTGATCATCATATTTTTATGAGGACCGAAGCATGCGGTTACCGCGGCAGGTCCGGCATGCTTATCTTTTGAGGTTTGGATGATAAAGTCCGCAGGAATGCTTCCAGCTGGTAAATTTCCTGCTCAGACAGTTCCAGCATTCTTACCATTCCCGATTTTTCCGAATGCAGCACTACGCCTTCAAAAACCGTAGTACGTTTCTGCGCATGTTCAGGATTTCCGTTGCTGTAGAATCGGATTACTTCTGATAAATCATTCATAGACCCGTTATGGAAATAAGGGCCTGTGCGTGATACTTCCCGAAGTCCGGGAACCCGGAATTTCCCGGCATCTTCCGTTTTTTTGGTTGCAAGATATCTTCCCGGGTCCTCCCCTTTTTCACCCAGCAGGGCCGTGCCGATATTCTCAAATCTGTTATTGGAAAAATACCCAGAATTATGGCAGTTGATACACTGGGCTTTAGTCCGGAAAAGATGAAGCCCCATGAGTTCGTCATCGGTATAGACTTCAGACTTCCCATCAATAAATTCATCAAATTTACCGCGTGCGCTTTTCACTGTTCTTTCAAAAACGGCAATTGCTTTGGAAATCCTGTCTTTATTTACGGTTTTATCACCGAATGCTTTTTCGAATAATGTTTCATAGCCTTTTATCTTTGCAATTTTACCGGCTGCAATGTCAATATGCTCCCCCATTTCCTTTACATCTTCTATCGGCATCTGCGACTGTTCTTCCAGGGATTTTACCCGTCCGTCCCAAAACAGTTCTTCTGCGTAGGCTGCATTCAGGATGCTCATGGCGTTTCTGGTACCCAACTGACGGTCATGCCCGAAAGAAAGCGTCCTGTTATCGCACCATGCCAGTTCAGGATCATGACAGGAAGCGCAGGCAATCTGGTTGGATTTTGAAAGTCTCGGATCAAAGAATAGGGTTTTCCCCAGCAGTTCTTTTTCTGCCGAATACGGATTGTCATCAGGAAACCGGATATCCGGCAAATGGCCGATTTCCGAAAAAGAGGAAGCGGATTCCGGATCCAGTACAGGCTTCGGCCACTTTGAAAAATCGCCGGAAGAATACAGCTGTCTCAGCCGGCTGATAAAATCTTTCTGCTGACGTATGTCTTTTTTTACCGAATTGTTCAGGCAGCTGTTAAACAGCGAAACCATAAGGAATACAACGAAAATCCAGCTTAGAACATTCTTCATGGGCATTCTGAGTTTCAGCAAAAGTATGATATTTTTTGATTTCCGCCCATTTTCAGGGTATGCATGAGAATTATTATTGTAGAATTAATCCTACATGATGTAACAAAACCCCTGGGCTGGCTGTCTTATTGATAAACTTAATTGTAAATGAAAACTATTTTGGTCCCGATTGCTTTATTGGCAGGTGTTGTAATTTTTGCGCAGGAAAAGCAGGACACAATAAAATCTAAGGAGAAAAGCATAGAAGGCGTAACGGTAACCGTAAGAAAACCGACGGTAGAATCTAAAGTGGACAGAACGGTTTTTAATGTAGCCAACAGCTCCATCCTTGCAGGGAATACCACCTGGGACGTAATGAGAATGACACCTCTGGTAAGTATTGATAACAATGATGCCATAAAAGCCGAAGGGGAATCTGTAACCGTATACATCAATGACAGGAAATCTGTTTTTACCGGCAAGGAGCTTAAGGAATACCTGAAAACCATCCCGGCTGACAACCTGATGAAGATTGAGGTAATTACCAGCCCGTCTTCACGCTATGAAGCTGCCGGGTCCGTTATCAATATCGTTTTAAAGAAGCGTGATGATGAAGGAATAAAAGGAAGCGTAACTTTTAACAACAAACAGAACACAAAAAACTCACAGTACTCCAATCTTAACATCAATTATCATAAGAAGAACTTTACCCAGACCCTTATAGGAGGCTACAGCGATAATACCAACGTACAGAGAAATTCAAATACCTATACTGTATATGAAGGTAATTCTGTACAGCAGACCAACTCTACAACCATCGGCAGGTACCGCAGCCCTTCGGTTTCTTCCACATCGGAATTTGAGCTGAACAATAAAAATACAGCCGGTGTTATCCTGGAATATTATCAGAGCAATGCTATGTCAGCTTCCGAAGCTTCCGGAATTACCCATAAGAACGGTGAGTTTGACAATTCTTTCGATCAGAACCAGACTTCAGGCGGACTTAACCGCAACCTGGGAACCAATATCTTTTATAAATTCTATGATAAAGAGAAAAACAGGATTCTGGACGTTAATGCAGGGGCCAATTATTACGGCGAGTCCGGAGACAATTATTTCATTAAAAATATCATCTCAAAAACCCCTTCAGTAAGTAAAATCGGAATTCTTTCCGATACCGAAAACCGGAATTATTTTCTTAAAGTTGATTATACACAGCCCCTGGGAAAATCCGGTGCTACTTTCGAGGTGGGAGGAAAAATGGACTTTAACAACAATGTAATCCCCAATACGCTGTACGGAAATAACCTGGAAGGCCTGAGTACCCGTGATATTTTCCATTATGAGGATAATATCAATTCCCTGTATGCCAACTACAGCAGGAAGTTTTTTGATAAACTGGAAACAAGAGTCGGGCTCCGTTATGAGCATATTGATTACAGGATCCGCCAGGAAGTTTCGGGGAAGTCAAGGAAAGATGCTTACGGAGCTTTCCTGCCCAATATACTGGTAAAATATTCTTTTTCTGAAAAGTATGACCTGAGCCTGACGTATAACAGAAACCTCTTGAGACCGTGGTATGCGGAATTCAACCCGTTTATGACTCCTAACTCGGATGGAATTTACAGCCGCGGAAATATAGACCTGGAACCTAACCCAAGCGACAGGCTGTATATGAAGCTCGGTATCCTGAAGAAGTATTTTATTTCTGCACGGTATACATTCACGGATCAGGATTACTGGACAGATTACCTTACAGAAGATGTGGGAAACTATAAAAATGCCACCATTATGCAGGAGTCCAACTTCAGCGGGAAAGTGCATAAATACTACCTGTTTGCGAATACCAACCAGACCTTCTTCAAAAATAAATTTACCGTAAACTTAGGTTTGGGATGGTATTATATTGACAACAGTGATTTTAATCTGAAAAATGGCCTTCGAAACGATTCTTATATCAATTATTTAAGTGCCTCGACCAATCTGTCTTATACCAACCTTTTTAACAAGAACATCAACCTGAACGCATGGCTGGAAGTATCCAACCAGAACAACGGGAATTCCACCACCAATAAACCGAATATTTTCCACAATATTTCGGCTACCAAGATCTTCCCTAAAACACAGATGGAGGTCAGCCTGCAGCTGATGAATATTTTCCAGAGGCCGAATTATGATGCCACTACCTACAGCCAAGGCGCTTATGTAAGAAGTATTTCAAAATGGGACTGGTACGGGGCTTCTATTTCATTTGTGAAACGTTTCGGGAACCAGAAAGTAAAGGAAAATACCAAAACCGATGTTGAGAAAAACGGCGGCGGCGGGAAATAAGCTGTTCTTTGCCAAATAGTTTTGTTAATTGTAACAAATATTGGAACAATTTCAGTTTTACTTCGGAATATGATGAATTACTGCATTTTTGGCACGGATATTATATATAATATTAAGTAAAATGCCTAATGATGAATGCCCAAGCAAAAATAAAAGAACTCATCCGTAAATATTTAACCCGAAGTATCAAACTACAGTTTAATATGGATGTTGATTTAAATAATGAATATACGCTGACAGAAAATATTGTATCCAAAAAGACCATTATTGCCCGTACTTTTTCGGATAATATTCTGTCTAAACCGGGTCTTAAATTATTTCTCACTTCATTAATTACAGAAATCAATAATGAGAAATGCAGTATAGAATTCATGACCGGTAAAATGAAATCGATGCCGGAATCAGCTTAACAAGAATATAATCAATAAAGTGAATCCCCGATATGATGGTATCGGGGATTTTATTTAAACATATTTGGCTACCTTCTCTTCAAGATCATCGAGGTTAAACGGCTTTGCGACATAATCATCTGCCTGGGCTTCTCTGGCCAGCGCCACAATATCATTGTTGGCGGTTACATAGATCACCGGAATCGTTTTAAATTCTTCATGATTTTTCAATAGCCTGGTGGCTTCCACTCCGCCGATCCTGGGAATCCAGTTATCCATCAGGATAACATCCGGGCGGTACTGCGCCACACGCTCCAGGATATCATGGGAGGTCTCCGAAATTTCTACCTGAAAGCCGTTCTCTTCAAAAATAATCGTAATTACTTCGAGAATAGTGGCATCATCATCAAAAATCAGGATTTTCTTTTTATTCATATTATTACTTAATTAGGATTTTCAGTCTACTTTATATTTTTATTACAGGCCGTTAATATGATCGGCAAGGCTGCCGGGAGTAATGATCAGGTCATACTCCACTTCTTCCACAGCGTGCCTCGGCATATAATCTACTTCAGCGGTTTCAGGATCCTGGATCCATACCGTGCCGTTGTTTTTTTTGATGTAGGACAGGCCGTTAACGCCGTCTGCATTGGCACCGGACAGCAGTACTCCGATCAGCGTTTCACCATACATTTCCGCTGCCGACCTGAAAGTTACATCAATGGAAGGCCGGGAATAGTTCATTTTTTCCGAACTGTCCAGCGACATGTTTTTCTTATCTTCAAAGAGCAGGTGGTAATCTGCCGGGGTAATGTATATTTTATTGTTTTCAATTTCCGTTTTATCGTCTATTTCCACCACTTCCAGATGGGAAAGCTGCTGCAGTAATGCCTGAAGTATATTGTTTGAATGTGCTTTACGGTGCAGTACAAGCAAAACAGGAACAGCAATGCGGTCATTGAGTTTTTTGATCATTTCCAGAATGACCTGCAGGCTTCCGGCGGAACCTCCGATCACTACCAATTCTGCTTTCATACGTTCTGTTTTAGATGATAATGATACCATTAATGATGATCGAGCTTTTTCCAGATTCTCTGGTCGTCAACCTGATGGTAATTTTTATCTAATTTAGAAAATCTCAGGGTTTCTTTTGCACCCAAAGCCAAAAAACCTAAATTTTCCAGACTGCTGTCAAATAACCGGAAGACCCTTTCCTGTAATCCCCTGTCAAAATAAATCAGCACATTCCTGCAGATAATCAGCTGAAAACTGTTGAAAGAGCTGTCTGAAACCAAATTATGGGTGGACAGGATCAGCTTTTGCTGCAGGCTTTTATCAAAGCGTACGCTGTCATAATTCGCCGTATAATAATCTGAAAAATCTTTGGTGCCGCCCGAGAGCATATAATTTTCAGAATACAGTTTCATCTGCTGCAACGGGAAAATCCCGGCCCTGGCTTTTTCCAGGACAGACGGGTTCAGGTCGGTTCCGTAGATCAGCGATTTATGGTAAAGGTTCGCTTCTTTCAGCAAAATCGCTATGGAATATGCTTCTTCTCCGGTAGAGCAGCCTGCCACCCAAATCCGGATCAGCGGATAAGTGCCCAGCTGCGGCAGTATTTTTTCCCTTAATGTTTTGAAGAAATAAGGGTCCCTGAACATTTCCGTAACGTTCACGGTAATTTCTTCAATGAAGCGCTTCAGGTATTCCGGGTCGTTCATCACGGTATACCTTAATTCTGCAAAGCTGGTAAACCGGTCTATCAGGCAGATGCGGTTAATCCTCCGTTTAAAAGATGCACGGCTGTATTCGGAAAAATCATACCCGTACCTGTCATACACCTCTTTAATAAGGGATTCCACTTCTTCGTCTTTTACTATACTCGGTTCCAGCATTTAGGGCAGTTTTTCAATCGCGTTCATCAGCTGATCCACATTTATCGGTTTGGATACATATTCCTGTGCACCGGCATCAATGCATTTCTGGCGGTCTTCAGGCATGGCCTGTGCAGTAACGGCAATTACCGGTACTTTACTTATAGAAGGGGTACTTCTTATAATCCTTATCGCTTCATAGCCATCCATTTCCGGCATCATCATATCCATCAGCACAGCAGTGAACCCGGGATCTTTTTCCAGGATACCAATTGCTTCCTGAGCCATGGTACAGCTTTCTGTCTGGTATCCCCTGGCTTTCAGCGTCAGCTTCAGGGCAAATATATTACGCGGATCATCATCCACAATTAAAATCTTCTTATTCATCAGTATTTTTACTGTTTAACTTTCATATAACCAAACTCTGAGCAGGGACAGCAGCTGGTCTATATCCACCGGTTTGGAAATGTAATCCGAGGCTCCCGCCGTAATGCATTTTTCCCGCTCCCCGATCATGGATTTTGCGGTGATGGCAATAATCGGCAGCCTCGTGAACTTAGGCATTTTTCTCAACTGGCGGATGGTTTCATAGCCGTCCATTTCCGGCATCATCATATCCATCAGCACCACATCCACATCCGGATGTTCCTTAATCTGCTCCAGGGCATGCTTGCCGTCCATGGCAACCACTACCTCCACTTTATATTTTTCCAGTGCTTTGGTCAGAGAAAAAATATTGCGGACATCATCATCGGTAATCAGTATTTTCTTACCGCTCAGGACTTCGGTGAGAGAGCCCAGTGTTTTGCTCCTTACCGTTTCCATAGAACTGTTTTTCTCCTCTACCAGGTGTAAGAACAACCCTACTTCATCCAGGATTCTCTGGTAGGAATGTGCTGTTTTTACAACGATAGAATCGGCATACTGCCTGATTTTCAGTTCTTCGGATTTCGAGAGGTTGCGTTCCGTAAAGATAATAATCGGCAGGTTTTCCAGTCCGTCATAACTCTTTATCGATTCAATGATCTCATATTCGTCACCTTTTGATGCCCCGATATCTAAAATAACACAGTCTACATGGTCCTGGGTGAGTGCTCTTACACTGTCTTCCACGTTATTCTGAACGGACAGGGAGATGTTAAAGTTCCCCAGGAAATAAGACAGCGCGCTGGCATGCTTGGCATTTTCCTCCACAATCAATACTTTCTGCGGTGATTTCCTCAGCGCTTCTTCTATCGTCCTGAAAACATCCGTCATCTGATCGAGCGCCATCGGCTTGTTGATAAAATCAATGGCTCCTTTCATCAGGCTTTCTTTTTTCACATGGAGCACAGACATCATGTGTACCGGGATATGCTTGGTTTTCGGATTGGCTTTAAGCTGGTCCATCACCTGCCAGCCATCTTTCACGGGAAGCTGAACATCCAGCAGTATGGCGTGCGGACGGTATTTTACGGCTGCGGATATCCCATGGTCGCCTCTTACCGCTACAATTCCCTTGTATTTCTGAAGGCGTGCGTATTTCAGCAGTGCTTTCGCAAAATTGGTATCATCTTCGATAATTAAAATGACCTTATCATCTTTAGTGATATGGTCCCGGTCATCTTCCACATCTTCCGGAATTTCCAGCATGTTGATCCATTCATGGGAATCATCTTCCTTCCCTTCCAGGATATTCTGAATTCCCTCCACATCTTCACGGATGTTTTCCATCAGGTCTTTATCCGTTTCCGCAGACTGTACTTCAGCCACTTTTTTAACAGGGATGATCAGGCTGAATTCGCTGCCTTCGTCAACTTTGCTTTTCAGAATCAGTTCACCGCCCAGCAGCCTTGCAATTTCACGGCTGATGGAAAGTCCCAATCCTGTTCCGCCGAACCTTCTTCTCGTAGAACCGTCGGCCTGCTGGAAGGCTTCGAAAATAATCCGCTGCTTTTCTTCCGCAATCCCGATTCCGGTATCCCTTACTGAGAAAATAATGAAATCAGCTCTCTTCGGGTCTTTTTTAATATGCAGGTTAATGCTTCCTTTTTCTGTAAATTTAATGGCATTGGAGAGTAAATTCCTCAATACCTGATCCACGCGGAGCCTGTCTGTTTCTATAGAATTTTCTACATCCTTTTCAATCTCAATATTCAGCTGAAGCTTCTTCTCCTGAATCACCGGGTTGAACAGGTTTTTCAGGTCTTTAACGATATCACCGATCACGACATCCTGATATTCCAGGGTCATTTTACCGGATTCTATTTTGGCGAGGTCCAGGATTTCATCAATCAGCGTAAGCAGGCTGCTTCCTGAACTCTGGATCACTTTTGCAGATTCTACCTGGTCTTCATTCAGGTTTTCTTCCGGGTTTTCCGCCATCAGACGGGACAGCAGAAGGATGGAATTAAGCGGCGTGCGAAGTTCGTGGGACATATTGGCCAGAAACTCCGACTTATATTTTGTGCTGAGTGCCAGTTCTTCAACTTTTTTCTGAATCTCGCTGTTGCGTTCGGCAATCATATGGTTTCTGTCTTCCAGCAGCCTTGAGCGTTCTTCCAGTTCGGCATTGGCCTGCATCAGTTCTTCCTGCTGCACTTTCAGTTCTTCTTCGGAAGCCTGCAGTTTCTGCGTCTGGGCCTCCAGTTCGGTATTCAGGTTTTCAAGCTCGGCATGCTGCACCTGAAGTTCTTCAGACTGCGCCTGGGTTTCCTCCATAAGCTGCTGCTCTTTCTCACGGCCTTTTGCCGCACCCAGGGCAATCCCGATATTGCGGCTGCATTCTTCAAAATATTCAAGCCTGCAGGTATCGAAAGCCTGTGTGGTTCCCAATTCCAGTACGCCAATGCAGATCTGGTCTGCAAAAACCGGGATCAGGACAATACCGTTTAATTTAATTTTACTGCTTGCAAAACTTACGGCAAAATCTTCTTCGTTAAGATCACTGTAGACCTGTGACTTTTCGTTCAGGAATACCTGGCCTACCATGCCTTCACCCAGCTCGAAGTATTTTTTCATATTTCCTTCCAACCCGAAAGAGGAAGCAAGCTTCAGGGCTCCTTCATCATAAAGGTATAAGGCACCGTTGATGCATTTCCCGTAGGTAATCAGCTGGTTCAGTGATTCTCCGGAGATTTCTTTTACGGATTTGTTTCCTACCAGGGATTCGTTCAGTAAGGCAAGGCCTTTCTGGCGCCAGTCGCTTTTGTTGATGGTATCGAAAGAGTTTTTCAGTGATTCCGTCATATGGTTGAGCGAGCCTACCAGATCGCCCAGGTCATCCTGGGAATGGTCTACCGCTTTCTGGCTGTAATCTCCGTTGGCTACCCTATTCGCAATTTCACGGATGGCACTTACACGCCTGCTTATTTCAAGGTCTTTTCTCTGTAATGCTTTTTCAAGCTTTTCTCTGCGGATCAGGTCGGCTCTCAGTCTGATATAGAAAAAGGCGGTCACCACAATAGCCGCGAGGGAAGAGAAAATGATAAACAGAACAGTGGTGGTGGATGATTGATTAAGATCTTTGTTTTTTACGGCCAGCTGGGCTTCTTCATACTGCACAAAATCTTTGACGATCTGCCGGCAGCGGTCCATATATACTTTGCTGGACATCACCTGGCTCTGGGTCATTACAATGCCCTTCTTCCGGTTTTCCACAAAATATTTCAGGTTGGAAATATTGGTATTTACGTTCCGTTCCAGCTCATTCAGGCGGTCCATCTGGTTTTTATCCGTAAGGTCCACTACTTTTGCACGTTCTATGGCTTTCGGAAATTCTGAAAGGCTGCGGTAGTACGGATCCAGGAAGATTTCTTTTCCTGTGAACTGGTATCCCCTGCTGCCCGTTTCCGCATCCAGAAGTGCAATTAACACGTCTTTTACGGCGGTAATGGCTTTCCGGCTGTTGGAAAGGCTTTCCCGGTGCTGCATCTGGTTCTGTATGCTCCAGTAAGATGCCACGGAACTTGCAATAAGTATAACTAATGATAACCCGACTCCGAACTGAAGGTTTCGTATGATTTTTTTCGGCATGAAATTAATTTAATGGTAATGTAAAATAAAATGTAGATCCTTCATCCACTTTACTGGAAACACCGATATTTCCGTGGTGCTGCTTAATGATTTCAGAACAGATGAACAGGCCGATGCCCATCCCCTGGAACTGCAGCGAAGATTCTTCCACACGGTAGAATTTACGGAATACCGCTTCCTGCTTGAAATCCGGGATCCCGATTCCGAAGTCTGTAATATTTACCCGTACTTCCTGCTCTTCTTCATCCACGAAAGTGGTGACGATAACCTGATTGTTTTTGGGGGAATATTTGATGGCGTTGGTCAGGAAGTTGATCAGCACCTGCTCGATGCGTATGGCATCAAGCGGAATAAGAATATCCGGACGTATGCCGTCCCGCTTGATTTTTATATTCTGTTCATCATGGGTCTGGAGAATGGTATCAATGGCATTGCTGATCACATTTTCAAGATTGGTCGGCTTTTTATTGATCTTCAGTTTTCCGTTTTCTATTTTGGAAACATCCAGCAGATCTGTAATCAGGGTATTCAGTTTTTCGATCTGATCCTGTGCTTTGGTAACAAAGCCTGCTTCTGCGCTTTCCTTATCCAGCTTCAGCCTTCTTTCAAGCAGCTGGACGTATGCTTTGATGCTCGTAAGAGGTGTCTTCAGCTCATGGCTGGCAATACTCAGGAATTCGTCCTTTTCCTTTTCCACTTTTTTCTGGTCATCAATATCGGTAAAGGTGCCTACCCAGTTTTTAACGGTATTCCCTTCGTAGACCGGCGTAACGCGCAGCAGGTGGTAACGGTAGTCTCCGGATTTTATATTCTGTATCCTCACCTCAAGTTCCAGGGCCTTGCCTTTCTTCCTGCAGCGTTCAAATTCTCCTTCAATACTGAAATCATCAGGGTGGGTCTGCGGAAAATGCTGATCAGATGAAGAATATTCATACCATTTACCGTTTACAAAATCCACGATTCCGTCTCCGTTCACGGTAAAGGCAATCTGCGGCAGGGACTCCAGCATCAGGTGGAAATGATCAATCTGCGACTTCATGGTAACCTGAGACTCCCTTCTTCCTTTTACTTCAAGCTCCAGGCTCTGCTGCGTTTTCCTCATCGCCACATTCTGTTCCTGAAGGTTATAAAAAGTTTTCACCTTCAGTAAAAGAATTTCCGGATCTACGGGTTTGGTAACATAATCTTTACCGCCTGAAGCATATCCTTTTGTGATAAATCGTTTATCAGTATTCACGGCCGATAAGAATATGATCGGCACTTCTTTTGTTTTACTGTATCCTGCCAGGGTTTCTGCAACTTCAAACCCATCCATATCAGGCATCTGGACATCTAAAATTATAAGGGCATAATCACTTTTCAATGCTTTTCCCAAAGCTTCCTCTCCGGAGTTGGCCGTATCCACCAAAAAATCTTTCGATTCCAGTAATTTTTTCAGTGAATAAAGGTTACTCTGGTTATCATCAACAATTAAGATCATAGAAACGTAAAATCAATAATTAGCTATATTTACTTCAATACCAAAAATACTCACAATATTCCGAAAAACAGCTATTTTTTCCCTAATATAACCCACGTACCACGTTTTACTCTGAGGTATTTATCCTGCACTGAAAAGACATGTAAGATTTTTAAAAGATATTTATTACAGGCTGTCAATAAATTAGAGATAAATAAGCTGAAACCTTTTACTATTTCAATAAAAATTCACCTTAGCAGGATAATCCCGGCACAGTGTTTGAATAAGAATTAACAACACTTTTTCACTTAAATATATACTTTCAAATTATAAACCCCTGATTTTTTTCAGGGGTTTATTTTTTTTGATATGTTTTTCAATTCGGAAAGCTAAAAATGTCCATTTCTATAATGTAAATTCAATACACTTTATGTATCATTTCCTTTAAAAGTACGGTTGCTGAAATCGAAAGTGCAGTTATCAGACAAAATGTGTGTTTTAAGGTTTTCCGCATATATGGGAAACCCTTTTTTAACAGTCTCTATATTGGTTTGCCCGATATGTTCAGCACTGATGAGCCATACCATTCCCGATCCGCGACAGGTCGCCCGGCAGCCATCTTCAATAAGCAGGGCCGTATCTTCGCCCAGCCCGATTCCCCAGCATTCCTGATGGCTGATTACGGCATGGGCCAGCCTGCCAAACCTGGCACGGTGAACGAAATGGGTATCTATAATACAGTTATCAATGAAGTCCAGCCCCGTATCCATTTCAAGATCATGCTCCAGCATCGCTTCCCCGTTAACGGCTTCAAGAATGACCATCTTCGGGAGGCACATGGCTCCGGCACTGGTGCCTGCAACGGTAAAATTTTCCTGGTTAAGATATTTTTCCTTTAACAGGCCGGTAATCTCAGACCTGTGCAGTATTTCAAGGATCCTGTTCTGATCTCCGCCCGTAAAAAAGACGGTATCGGCAGCCTCTACCCTTTTAAAATGATAATCCGTATGCAGGTGCTCATCACAGATATCCAGAAATCCGAAATTGGTATATCCTATTTCCGAAAGTGTTTTCTCATAGGTTTCACGGATACTTTCCGGCTCCGAGCTTGCCACAGTAATGATCTCAATACGGTCATTTACAGATTTTGCCAGAAGCTTAAGGATTTCATTGGGTGAAAAACTCCGGTTTTTTTCTTCCATTTCAGAATCGGTTCCCTGTTTGTCTTCTTTCCCTCCTATTATTAATAATTTTCCTTTAGGCATCATAGCGGTTTATTTTAATCATTAGATTATTGGATTGTCGGAATAATTTTTTCCTGAAGCAAGATCAGTCAGTTATTCATTATCCATCTGGACTTTTGTAGGCTTTCCTTTTGCCTGTACAGTATCTGATTCTTCCTGCAGGGGACGGATGGTATCAGAAGCCCTGTCATTAACCGTTTCTCTTTTATTGTCCTGGTCTGTGTACTGGGTTTCGGATTTTGTACACCCTGTTATGGTAATCAGGCTCAGAACTGCGGTAATCATAATTGTCTTTTTCATATTGATTTATCGATTTGGATTTATCAAACTTAATAAGCAATAAAGCTTTATTTTATGACGCAAATCACAAATGAATCGGAATTATATCCTTATTTTCAGAAAAAAACCTTAAATTACTGCTTGAATATTTTATGATCCGAGTCATAATCTTAAAGGTTAATTTTTTTTAACCGGGCAGGCGGCGACATTGGATCATAATTTGTATCGAAGAAACGCAAACCCCTTAAATATCTATGTTAATATCAGAAAAACTTTTACTATCATACGGAGCGGAAATAGAAGACCTTGATGCCTCCCATGTTATTTTTACGGAAGGCAGCAAGCCTAAATACTATTACCAGATCCTAGAAGGCAGGATAAAACTGAACCATTATGACGATGACGGCAAGGAGTTGATCCTGGCCATTCTGAGTAAAGGTTTAAGCGTATGCGAGCTTCTGCTTTTTATAGACGAACAGTATCCTGTAAATGCCATTGCTTTTGAACAGACCAAAGTGATACGGCTGCCGAAAATCAGCTTTGTACAATTGCTGGATGATCATCCGCAGATATCAAGGGATATCAATAAATTCCTGTCTGAGCGTCTGTACCATAAATATATCATGCTGGAGAACAATGCCTCCCTGCGCCCTGAAGTAAGGATAAAGGGGGCTCTGGGCTATCAGAAAAGTTTCAGCAGCGACCAGACCCAGTATTCCTTTGAAGTTCCCCTGACGAGGCAGCAGATTGCCTCCATAACGGCTTTGAGGGTGGAAACGGTGATCCGCACGATTAAAAAACTGGAGAAAGAAAATTTCCTTAAAATCATCAACAGGAAAATCCATATATAAATATTAAACAGGGATCTAGCCGGCTTTATCTGAAAAATATAACAGGTACGGAAATAAAGAATACCTCAATTTTAATTAAATAGATGCTTTTATTTTGTTTTTTTTAAGCTTCTGACTAAATTTGTAAAAATTTAAATTAATGAACTATACACTTGAGCTTAATACACAGGAGGCCGGCTCTAATATTGTATTCAACACAATCGTATTTGATTCGTTCAAGGTTAATATAGTTGAAAGATACGGCGGGAAGATGGGTTTTAACCCCAAATTATGGGAAGCTTTGTTTAAAGTAAGAACCATCGGCAATGAAATTATTGCCAGACGGGACGGTAACCTGAGGGTTAAAATCAAAGGGGATCAGCTGGAAGCGTACAAGAAATTATCAGAAGTGCTGAATTCGTACGACTATAAAAACAGACTGATCAACAGAAAAGCAGCCGAGGAAGACTATGTTCATTTTATCCTGAGCCTGGTCATCCAGAATTATCAGCTTAATTAATATTCTCTTTTCAATTCCTTATTTCACCGGTACCATGCCTGATGATAAGTAATGCGGAGTGAATGATGAGATCTTAAAACTTATTTTAAGGCTTGTCTGATGAACGGCAGTATGCGATAACAGAAACAATTAGATGCTACGGTTAACAGATAACGGCTGAAATGATTTCAGCCGTTATCTGTTATGCCCTGAAATCAAGATAAATTACAGGATTCACTGAACCTGTTGAAAAATCCCGTGCCCGCGGCACAGCCTTTGAATAAATGAATACCGGCATATCTGCTGCCTGAAGATCGTCTTCCGGCAACAGGTACCAGTGATACAAAATCATACATTATGGATAATAAAACAGTCCTGAAAACAGCAAATGCTGCCGTGTCGGAAGGGGATCATGAAACATTTCTTTCCTATTGCACCGATGATGCAAAATGGACATTTACAGGAGACAGAACCCTTTCAGGAAAACAGGAGATACGCCGTTATATGGCAGAGGCCTATAAGAAACCTCCGAAGTTTGATGTTGAATATATGATTGCAGAAGGAGATTATGTGGCGGTAACAGGTACGATACAGCTGTGGGAAGACGATGACCGATGGAACACATATGATTACTGCGACCTGTGGAGATTTGAAAACGGTAAAATGGCAGAGCTTAAGGCTTTTGTCATTAAAAAGTAATCCTGTTGTATACATATCCTTCCACACAAAATGAAAAAAACATTATCTGTCTTTATAGCAGGCACTTCTGCGCTTGCTGCCGTGATCTATCTTTCCGGATACGGATACATCTTTAAAGCTATTGCCGTTAATCTGAAGAAAGGCCCTACAGTTCCTTCCATTGACGATGCAGAGGAATTCCCCTTCAGGGCGGTGCCCAATCTTCATCCTGAGCCCTGGAAGAAAAGTACTGCTTACAATACGAATGTCCTGTCGGAAACCGTTCTGAAAGAGCTTAAGAAAACGCGGGCTTCATCATTGGTCATCATCCGCAACAATGAGCTCCTGCATGAGCAGTACTGGAAAGACCACCAGCCGTCTTCACTGATGAATTCTTTTTCAATGGCCAAAGGCATCCTTTCCCTTTTAACAGGCTGCGCGATTGATGACGGTTTCCTGGAGTCTGAAGACCAGCTTCTTTCTTCCGTATTTCCCTCCTATAAAAACAGCAGGTACGGACAATTCCTTACCTTCCGCCATCTGATGACCATGCAGGCGGGACTGGACTGGAAAGAAGAATACCACCACCCTTTTGCAGAGAATTCAAAGCAATATTTTATAGAAGACCTTGCAGAACAGGCATTCGGGATAGAGGTAAAAGAAATGCCGGGACAGAAATATGAATACCAGAGTGTTGCGGCACAGCTTCTGGGACTGGCCCTGAAAAAAGCAACCGGTAAGGAACCCGCCTCCTATCTTTCCGAAAAGCTCTGGAAACCGCTGGGCATGGAATTTCCTGCCAAATGGAGCACAGACGAGAAAGGTATGGAAAAGGCCTTCTGCTGTATCCATGCCACGCCCCGGGATTTTGCGAAAATAGGACAGCTTCTGCTGCAGAACGGAAACTGGAACGGAAAACAGCTCATCAGTAAGCAATACTGTGAAAAACTGCTGACCCCTACGGAAGTCAATGACGCTTTTTGCTTCACCATATGGGCGGATGACGAAAGCAAAGTAAAATGCCGCTTTTTCTATGGTTTCTTAGGCCAGTTTATCATTATGATTCCGGAAAAGAACATGGTTATTGTAAAAACAGGCTTCTACAACCGCCTGGATGTGGACAAAAAACAAAGACCTGTGCAGGTGGGCCTGATGATTGAAGAACTCTCTGCCCTGCTGTAAATCCGGTTAAAGTTCTGAACTGCTGACCGGATCCGATGTATTGCATTACACTACCTGTCCGTTTATAAAATATTCTTTTTATCTTTGCTCCTTATTAATTAACAGACCGTATGCAGCGGATCTCTGCATCCGCTGTAAAATTTTATACGGTATAAAAACAATTTACAATCAGTAAATCCTACGATTAAAGCTTATGAACAAAAAGAAAATATTGGTTTTTGACGACGATAAAACTCTTTTGGATGTTCTTACGATGGTATTTTTTGATGAAGGTTATGAAGTTGAGATTTCAGAAACTTCACATGATATTATTGAACGGGTCTCAGAATTCGGTCCCGATCTTATTCTAATGGATAACTATATTCCGGACATCGGGGGAACGGAAGCCATCAGACTTTTAAGGACCTACGAACAGTTTGATCACATCCCCGTTATTATCATAAGCGCAAGCACCAATATTGTCGCCCTGAAAAATGCATCAAATGCAAATGATTACCTGAGAAAACCATTTGATTTATACGAACTTGAAAAACTGATCGCCCGGTATCTTAAAGCGGGAACGGATGAGTGAATGGGATAAAGAATGCTTTCAAATAATTTCTCGGAAAAAATGCATTTTAACAGATAATATGATAAAAAGCTGAATTATTTTTGAGATGTATTAAAATACGTATTTAGGTTTTTGCTCCATAATCATACATCCTGTTTTCTGGATTTGCTTTCCGTTGTACTTGTAATTCTGGTAGCCTCCAGGCATACTTTTCATCCCTCCGATATGGTTCATTCCAAATGCATAATAGTTATTGGTATCCGAGATCTGAAGGTTACCCTGGCTGTCCTTCATAACTTACCCTTGATGAACTTTGTTCGTAGTCTTCGTAAAAGATTCTCTTTGCTCGCCTATCAAACTGATCTATGTACTGGTAAATATACTGATCTTTTGTAACTACAATAGCCTTCTGCCGTCGGGAAAAACTGGAGGTCAGCGTTTTTCAGGCTCATGGGTGTTAAGGCAACAGGGTCATCTATGGAATACGCCTGTCTTTCAAATGCCCTTGCCGATTCAGAATTTGCCATCAATGATTCAGATCCGCCTCCTCCCGGTGGTAAAGGTGGATTTCCGGAGGAAAGGTACTGGAAGCCATCCAGGTAATCCGTGATCTTTATATTGACCATATCACCCATATAACCCGAGGTAATCGTCGTGTTCTGTTTCCTGAGCTTTACCCCGTCTGCGCGGTATTTACTGTCAATGGTGATATCTTCAATCGAAGCCTGCATCTTAAGTTGGGCAGGAAGGTTCAGGTGATTGTATCTGATCTTACTGATCCCTTTGTCCGGCATTTCGGTCATATTGCCGTTAACGTCGTATTTTATCTCCTGTCCGCCGCCTTCATAGCCTGTAGGATTGTAAGCATAATCATTAATGTTCGTCAGCCTGTTGCTCCTGTTCTGCGCTGCATAAATATACTCCAGGTCATTAATCTTGGTAGGAATGGTACCTGCCGTACTCCGTTACCGAAGTCCTGTAAAGATTTACAAATCTCAGGCTTTTAATCTGAGCACGAGCAAGATGCTCACGCTAGCAGGGGTAACATCAACAGAACACCAGATCAATTTTTAATTCCAAATGATTTTCAAATACAAAAAGATTTAATTCAATTTACTATAAATATGATGTAAGGGTAATATCTCCTTAATAAAAACAATAAAATGAGCGACCTTTAAGGTCGCTCATTTTTTATATAATCTTCTAAAAATAGTTCTGAAAAAAATCCAGGAGAAGGAATATATTCTATTGAGCTAAAAAAAGCCCAAAACAATAATAAAAACTTAAAATCATAAATATTAGAATATTGAATATATAATATAAAACCTTCCTAGGTATTTTATGAATTAGAAAAAAACTGACAAATTGTAGCAACAATATTACAGGTATAAATTTGAAAAAATAATCGTATTGAAAATACAATAGTAATAACAAATAAATTACTGATATTAATGTAATGGCTTGGATAAAATATTTCATCATTATTAGGGTATTAATTCTCTTTTTACAACTTCTCTTACTTTATCTCTTAAATCATTATCAATACTTCGATGTGTTGAGTTTGGAGCAAGTAAATTTAATATTTTTGAAGTTTTATTATCACTTGTAGGCTCAATTTTTTCTCCTCCATAAATATCTTTTGTCTGATAATAATTAATTGCTTTAGAAACATTTGAAGGAATTCCAGTATCAGAATAAGAATCTAAAATATCTAAAGTAATTAGTAAATCAACTTTCATACTTTTATTTTCGTTAACTGACTCTACCAAATTATCTCCACCTAAACTATGTCCTACACCTGAAACAAAACCATCGGGGTGAATTTTGTTAAAATTTGAAATTGTTGCTTTTACATCATTCTTAGTATTTTCATTTTGTGAAGCATCAAAAACTACAACCCGTGTATTTGAATTCGCTAAGCCAACTAGTCCACCAATGCCCGTTAAATCTAAATTCCCTTGTCCTTTAAAATTTGGATTGCTAGTCCCTCCTACATTTTGAACTTGTGTCTTATTAGGCTTAGTATCTTCTCCTCCAGCCCAACCTTGCACAACTACAACAAAATTTTGATATCCATCATTTTTTCTAAAATCTACAGCTTCTAAACCCTCTAATTCTCTAGCATCAATAACTCTATTTTCAGAAAAATTATAATGCGATTGATAAGAATACTTTTCACTCAGCGGATCTATATTAAAAAACCTTCCCACATCAGGCATATACTGACGCCATTTAAACGAGTAAAAACAAGTCTCCTGTAGCTCCTGTTCCTGATACTTGTAGTTCTTATAACTTCCCTGTCCGAACATGGCAGATCCTGTCTTCAGATGGTTCATCCCAAACGGATAATAATCATTGGCATCTGTAATCTTAAGAGCGCCTGTGCTGTTTCTTCCGAAACTGATCCTTGTGTTTCCTAAATGGTCTTTATACTGGTAAATATACTGATCTTTTTTGTAATCATAATAGCCTTCTGCCGTCGGAAAAAACTGAATGTCAGCGTTTTTAAGGCTCATGGGTGTTAAGGCAATAGGCTCTATGGAATATGCCTGTCTTTCAAATGCCCTTGCCGATTCAGAATTTGCCATCAATGATTCAGATCCGCCTCCTCCCGGTGGTAAAGGTGGATTTCCGGAAGAAAGATACTGGAAGCCATCCAGGTAATCCGTGATCTTTATGTTGACCATATCACCCATATAACCCGAGGTAATCGTCGTGTTCTGTTTCCTTAGCTTTACCCCGTCTGC
>Ga0265798_10001955_pt1 | contig 30938 bp, 34 predicted proteins | sample P3T30metagenome_FD_192430 | JGI IMG/M metagenome (GOLD analysis project Ga0265798, IMG submission 192430) | Plant litter microbial communities from East Loma Ridge, Irvine, California - P3 T30 | ecosystem: Environmental > Terrestrial > Plant litter > Unclassified | place: USA: California... | reverse complement strand
GTCGCGGGGAAATTGCGTGCTTCCCTCGCACGATGCCCGTCCTGCCAGCCTTCTTTAGGTAAGCACCCGCCTCTATGAAGACCTCGGGAACATCACGCCAAAAGACACCGTGCGCAACATGACCGAATCGAGAAATATCGAATGGGGAAGCACATGTCGGTCCCCAGCGGAGATGTTCGGCGGCATAGCTTCTTGCGCATCACGCCTCGAGACCGCTCCTTGAACGAACCAAACGATAACTCAGCAGGACGCAAAGTGCAACTTGAGCTCCTACACCCATTCGCATTTTGCTAGGACCTACCTACATTTGGGGCGTTCATCAATGTCTGCAGTGCTTTTGCCGCACAGAACTTGAGGAGCACAAGAAATGTGCTAGCATGCAGTCCAGGACCTAAGATTCGAGAGCACCTGTATGTAGGCTCGCAATCGAGATGTACCATCCAAGTATTGCTTGGATCGCCTACATCACCAGGAACGAGATAACCCGAGCAGTATGCATTGTGGTTTGGTTGATTCGAAGAGTACCAAGGTAGAATGTTCGGGCCTTGGAAACATCATGTCGAACTTAGGGCGATCGATCGAGCTCTTACGACAAGAACCGTGCACGTCTTCTAATGGGAAAAGGAGGTGCAGGGCGTGACCGCCATGACATGTTAGTTATTGAGTTGCAACAAGGGTCGCTTGTGATGGCGAGATACCGTAGCCGGCTCGTGACTCTAAGCGCCGTGCAAATGGGTGCTCAGGTGGTGTTGTACTGTGCCTAAGGCGTACACGGTGCATCTCTGCGTGACAGGTGATGGCGGCTGAAGATACATGGAAGGAAAACTGGACCGCTCCGTGCTACGCAGCACTCGAGGGTGCGGGTCTCAGCCATTGGTTTTGCGCTTGTTGGTGTCGAAGGAACCACGGCGGTTTGGCGTTCGCAAAGACAATACAATGGCATGAAACATGATGGCCTGCGCCAGACCCCTTGGGACGTTTGACGACGAGCGTCTAATTATGGACTGCACGCAAGACCGTAGACGCAGCACAGGAGATTTACCATGCAGACTAGGCTCAGTCGTCTCAAGTGCATATGCAGGGATGGTGATGTGAAGCTTGGAAATGGACGTCTGAGGTTGCCAGGGCTGAGAGATGTCTTGGCTGGCCGCCGGCGTCACTCAGTCGCGCCTGCCCACTCGAAACCTCCGCAGACCTCCTTCCCTTCGTTCCAGCGTGACTGCCGCCATATTTGCGCCCCGTTGGACGACATCGATACCCGTCCGCCGCCCCTGCCGTTCTGCCATTCGCTGCTACACAGAGAGCGCCGTGCCGTCTAGGGAACGCCATACCGCTTCCGAAGTCTGCAAGACCGCCGTCATGGACTCGTCAGACTACTTCACACCCGTCCGGGAAGACCGAGATGCCCCAGGGCCGCCGACTGAAGACTCTGACACCGACATGGCCGCCTCTGCCACCGCTACAGCCTCGTCCTCGCGCTCCACCATGTACACATCACCACACCCGCGCAAGCCCGGCCGCATGTCTCGATCGGGAGCACCACGGCCCATACTCACACCCAACAGCCCCCTGAGCTCGACGATACCGCACAATCTCCTCCCCTCTGCGCCCGCCTCACCGCCTACGCCTGCGCCGAGTCCGACACCGACCCAGCGGGTGCCCGACTGGAGCACCGCCGCCGAACACGAAGATGGAGACATCAAGAGCATACGGGCGCAGTTTGGCGACATGAACAGAGCCGAGCGGATGCGCCTGCTGGGCGAGCTGCTCAATTTGTGCGACAGCCAGGAGCTCAGCTTTGTTGCCGAATTCGTCAGTCCTAGATTGAAGAAGGACCCCTTCATGGTTCTGCCTACCGAACTCTGCTTAAGAGTGCGTTTTGTATACATTCCCCGTATAGTCTCGATCGCTGACACATCGCACAGATCCTGGAATGTGTAGACGACCCCACTACCCTCGCTCGGGCATCGCAGGTATCCAAGAAGTGGCGCGAACTCGTCAATGACGACAGCGCCTGGCGGTTACTGTGCCAGAAGTACTCCTTCAGGGCTCTGTCGAGAGAAGAAAGAATTGAGGAAGACGACACAACCGACGAGATGGAGGACACCGACTCAAAGTCATGGTGGCAGAACGACGAGCGCGCACCGAGGGTAGAGGACGTCGCTACGAGAGAACACCTTGAGGTCGGCCCGTCCAACGGCGGTGCTGATGGTCTGCGGACGCAGAGCCTGGACCGAGCCGCGAAGAGGAAACCTTCACAACGAAAGCAACAAGCAACCACATACCGGTCGCATTTCAAGCAGCGGTACATGGTTGAGACGGCGTGGCGGAATGGAGGAGTGTGCGATGCGCGGCAGATTACTCCGGATCAGGGCGTAGTAACCAGTCTACACCTGACCAACAAGTACATTGTGGTTGCACTTGACAACGCGAAGATCCACGTCTTCGATACTGTCGGCGACCATCAGAAGACGCTCCAGGGACACGTCATGGGTGTATGGGCTATGGTGCCTTGGGGCGACCTTCTAGTCAGCGGTGGATGCGATCGCGATGTGCGCGTCTGGAATCTTGCAACTGGGTAAGTTGTTCTGCCGTCTTCCCCATGATAGCAACTAACAGAGGTTGTCAGCTTTCCCCAGTTCACTCTGCGCGGTCATACTTCGACTGTGCGATGCTTGAAGATGTCCGATGCGAACACGGCTATATCCGGCTCAAGGGATACCACACTGCGCATCTGGGATCTCAAGAAGGGCCTATGCAAGCATGTACTCATTGGTCACCAGGCTAGCGTCCGATGCCTCGAAATACACGGTGACATCGTTGTGTCCGGCAGCTACGACACCACAGCCAAGATTTGGAGCATATCCGAGGGCAAGTGCCTGCGCACACTCACTGGCCACTTTAGTCAGATATATGCGATCGCCTTTGACGGGAAGAAGATTGCAACAGGCAGTCTGGACACCAGTGTCCGGATATGGGATCCCAATGATGGGTAAGTCCGCTCGCGTGCCACAACATTATCGAAACTAACTCTCTCGTGTAGCAAATGCCTCGCTGTACTACAGGGCCACACCTCGCTTGTCGGGCAGCTTCAGATGCGTGACGACATTCTTGTAACTGGTGGATCAGACGGCTCGGTCCGCGTGTGGAGCCTCGCAACGTACCAGGCTATTCATCGACTAGCTGCCCACGACAACAGCGTTACGAGTCTACAATTCGACAACACCAGGATTGTCAGCGGTGGCAGCGATGGTCGCGTCAAGGTCTGGGATCTAAAGACCGGTGTCCCCGTCCGAGAGCTAAGCAGCCCTGCCGAGGCCGTTTGGAGGGTGGTGTTTGAGGAAGAGAAGGCCGTCATAATGGCCAGCCGGGGCGGTCGGACAATCATGGAGGTAAGCTTGAAGCACGCAATTACTATTACCACAACATACTAATCCGTCTAGGTATGGGACTTCTCGCCCCCTGCCGAAGAGGACTTCGACTCCCGATCCTCTACACCAGCGAGCATGCCCGATCATCTCGCCGAATACAACCGGCCGCGGTCCGCCATACTTCCTGCAACTTCACCGCTCGTGCAGGATACGGGCGCTGGCGACGTTACCATGGGCGACGCAAGCGATTCATAATACAACAATAGACTTGCAGAGCACTAGCAGTGCAGTAAAGGCCGTTAGGCGCTGTCATTCCATCGCCGCCGGAGCTCGCATCCAGGGCCTCGACAATAGCTGGAGGCTTCCACACGGGGAGGTCCGGTAGAAACCGATATGGACAGCACTAGTCGAGTTACAAGGCCTACATCCGAGCATCCACCACCAGCGTGGAGCGGTATCTCCGGACTCACGATGAGCCCATCCGCGTTTACAAACGTGATAACGAACCGACCGATTTGTTGTTCGATTATAGCTCCATGGCCGGTCACGCACACCTGAGACCATATGGTTGGCATCCGTAATGGGGAATTGAAATGTGCGAAAGATCGATGAACAGCTTGCATATGGGGCGTCTTCTTGCATCCACAGCCCATATCTGGTATATAACAGGAAGAGCTTGGATTTGTTTGGACTTTTGTTTCTTCGAAAATGTATGCATGATATAGGAGCGTGGGCTTTTGAATGACTTGGGGCCGGATAAAGGCAGGGGAGTTCAATGTGAATAGAATGTCAATACTCTTCAAATAATCCAATGTGTTCGGAAGGTTGTGTATGTATTAAGCTTCACTGAATGGATCGAAAGGTAACATCTCGATACCTTGTTAGCCAGACAAATCCTGTACTCAGCCTCCCGTAATGATGCTTGAACTTGAAATTATAATATCTCCCGTTGATTTTGCAATGAAAGACCGACTATTTACAAACGCGCGATACTCAAGACTGCCCAAAGTGCTTACTGTTGAACTGATCAACAATTTCTCTTGCAGCTTTGACAATCTCCACAGCCCCAGGCGAATCCGAGTGGCAGCACATCGAGACCTCGTGGTCCCCTATAGGAAGTTGCAGCTCCTCGCCGGTAACAGCCGTGACAGTTGCAGTTTCTACCTGACTCTGAATGTGCTTTCTCGCCTCTTCTGGAAGCCAAGGTCTGCACACAGTCAGCATTGCACTCAATGGAAGCATACGCATGCAACATACCTCTTCTTACGGTCGATTACCAAGGTCTTGTCCTTGTTGTACTTGACATCTCCGTAAAGCTCTGCTACGAACGGCAATCCAAGCTCTTTCGCAACCTCTTCGTGCAGAGTTCCCGCAAGACCAAATACTGTTGTTCCTTTGGGCACACCAGCATAAACTGCACGGCACACTTCCCTGTCCCGATACATCATCCCGTACAATACGCCATGGGGCTTGACATGATGTAAGGGCACATCTTCTGCATCCAAAAACGCTTTCAACGCGCCGACTTGGTAGCGAACAGCGGCTGTCAGTTCTTCCGGCGACATTTTGATCTCGCGTCGGCCGAAGCCTTGAATGTCCGGGAGGCCAGGATGTGCACCGATTTTGATGTTGTGCTTTTTGCAGGCCAATACTGTCTGGTGCATAATCAATGGGTCCCTGATTACTTGTTGTCAGTAGAGTGGAATTGAAGATATTGATACAAGGGTTTCACGTACCCAGCGTGGAAACCACAGGCTATGTTTGCATGGTCAATAAGTGGAATTAACTCATCATCTGGCCCGCATTTGAAGTTTCCGTATCCTTCACCCAGATCCACGTTGATCTTTACAGGATGCTTGATAGCTGGCATTGTAGACCCTTGTACGAAGAAATTCGTTAGCTGGTGAGAGTGAAGCACTACGGTTGGAGTACGAAGTGTCTTGCGTTGGTTCTCGAGTAGGTCATCAGATGCGCGTGTAGTGGTAGCGGAGAGAGTTGGAGTAGTTGGAGTAATCCGCTCGGACCGGAGGTCATGCTTTCATACCATTCCAAAGTCATACTCGGCGTTATCCCGCAATGGTCGAACTTTCCCCACAGCTGTCAAACGCGCTGCACGCGTAGCGTCATCCTCCAATCCATGGATGCTTGTTATCGACCCCGCCTCTCGAACGTCGGCGGTGACGTCTGCATCACCGGAGACACCCCGGGAGAAAGCCTACGCGTTTGGTAAAGCACCAATGACAACGCCTTCGCTCTAACGGGTGGAGGTAAGATATCGGCGCGAAAGGGGAATGGCGGAAAGGTGGGGTCATGCAACCTGCCTCCAACTATGGAACTCATAGAAGGAGCCGGCTCGTGAATGATTTGGATGAGGTGATTGCGTTCGCGAACCATTTGCTCCAATGTCTGAAATGCAAAAACTACGAGTTCTGTTGATTGCGAATAGAGGCGAGATCGCGGTATGTGGCGCTGGAGCCGCGGAATTGCCCCGTTATCGATAACAACCTCCGACTGACATTGCGGGTACAGGTGCGCATCACCAGAACGGCCAAAAGACTCGGCATCAAGACCATCGCCATCTATTCAGAAGCCGATGCCGCGTCGCAGCATGTCCGAGATGCCGACGAAGCAGTTTTGCTACCAGGAAGCAACGCGACTGCATATACTGATGAGGCAGCCGTACTGCGCATAGCTAAGGAAAGGGGCGCGCAAGCAATCATACCTGGATATGGGTTCCTGTCAGAGAACGCCCATTTCGCGCGTCTGGTCGGTGATGCAGGTCTCATCTGGGTCGGGCCATCATCGGACGCCATCGATGCCTTTGGTGTTAAGCACACCGCCCGAGATCTGGCGGAAAAGGCTCATGTTCCCATCGTACCCGGGACGAAAGGCCTAGTCGAGAACGAAGAGGTGGCAGCGAAGGAAGCCGAGCGCATTGGGTTTCCTGTCATGTTGAAAGCGACCGGGGGCGGCGGCGGTACGTCATATTCCATAAACCGCATGTGAGATACATACCAACGTCTAACATCGACATTTAGGAATGGGACTCATCACATGCAACAATGCCGGAGAGGTTCGCGACGGCTTTCGGATGGTGCAATCTAGAGGAGAAACGCTGTTCAAGAACCCCGGAGTTTTCATCGAGGCCTTCTATCCCGCGTCTCATCACATCGAAGTCCAGGTATTCGGCAATGGCCAGGGTCAAGCCATCCACTTCGGCGAACGCGAATGTTCCATCCAAAGACGACATCAGAAGGTCATTGAAGAATGTCCAAGCCCGTTTGTAGAAAGGCATCTCGAGCTGCGAAAGAAGCTTGGTGAGGCTGCGGTACGCCTCGCCGAGTCGATCAAATATGGTTCTGCTGGTACCATCGAATATCTCGTCGATGATAAGTCTGGCGACTTTTTCTTTCTGGAGATGAACACGCGACTTCAGGTTGAGCACGGCATTACGGAGCTTTGCTACAACGTCGACCTGGTAGAACTCATGCTGAAACAAGCAGATGCACAACTAGCAGGCAAAAACGGGCTCGACGGCAAGACGTTGAAAGATATGCAACCATCAGGGCCGAGAGGATCGGCTATCGAAGCTCGTGTTTACGCTGAGAATCCGCTAAGAGACTACGCACCGTCGCCCGGTCTACTGCAGAAGGTAGCCTGGCAAGATGTTCCTGGCAGTCGAGTCGACACGTGGGTCTTCACTGGAGTCCGCATTACTCCAAATTACGGTACGACGCTCTTTCTCTCTCCCTATACAGGACACGCGAATCCTGTATCGAAATTAGAACCCTGATAGAGAATGTCAATTCCTTACTAACAATGACCAGATCCTTTGATAGCGAAAGCCATGGTTCATTCTCCATCCAGAGACGAGGCAATCGCGTCTATGAGTGAGCTTCTCACCCAATCTACCATTTGCGGCCCCCCTACAAATCTCGAATTCCTTGCCAAAATACTGGACGATTCGCGCTTCAGAAACGGCACCACCATGACCAGCTTCCTCACAGACTTCAAGTACTCGCCTCAAGCTATCGACGTGATTTCGGCTGGAGCATACACTTTAATTCAAGACCTTCCCGGGCGGCCAACAGTTGGCAAAGGTGTACCTCATTCTGGACCCATGGACCCGATCGCATTCCAGATCGCGAACATGCTCGTGGGAAACCCGCGATCGAAGGAAGCGCTGGAACTCACGCTGAGTGGACCAGAACTGAGATTTGTTGGCCCTGCTATTGTCGCGCTGTGTGGAGCTCCTATGGAAGCATCCCTGGACGAAGAGACCTTCCCTATGTGGACAAGCGTAAAGATCGAAGCTGGTCAAAAGCTCAAGATTGGCAAGACGACGGGTGGAGGTTGTCGCTCATATCTCGCAGTCTTCGGGGGATTCCCGTCTGTTGCGGAATACTTTGGCTCAAAGTCGACATCGCCGCTCGTAGCGATCGGAGGCTACCAGGGCCGGGCGCTGGCACCAAGCGATCTGTTACAGACAGTGGCGGAGCTTCCAGACACTTTTACTAGCGTTTCGCTCCCAGAAAACCTGCGACCCATCTACAAGTCAAGCTGGGAAATAACAGCAATGGTTGGGCCCCATGACGAAGGCTACTTCGATCCGAAGTTCATCGAGGAGATATACAAGACTGAGTGGAAGGTATCTCACAATGCATCGCGGAGCGGAATTCGTCTGGTGGGACCGGTTCCGAAATGGACCCGTAAAGATGGCGGCGAAGGAGGCGCGCATCCAAGCAATCTCATCGAGTACGGCTATCCACTGGGCACCTTGAACTGGACTGGAGATGATCCGTGTATCTTCCCTGTGGACTGCCCGAACTTCGGAGGATTTACCAGCTCGACTACAGTTGTTAAAGCCGACTGGTGGAAGCTGGGTCAGCTCAAAGCGGGAAATACTGTGAAGTATGTCCGGGCTGGTCTCGATGATGCGCTGAAGAAGAGAAAGAGAAACGACAGCTTCTTGAACTCAGTTGAGCAAGCCATCAGCGGCGAACGCGACTTCGAAGGCATTGAAAGGATGCAAGGTGCACACTGCAACTTCCATGAGGGAGATATCGGAAAGGCTGTCATTTGGGAGAAAGATAAGAACAATAGCACTCCACAAGTCAGGTATCGTCAAGGAGGTGATGACCATATCCTGATCGAATACGGGAATGAGAATTTCGATCTCAATCACCGCTGCCGCGTCACTGCTTTGGAGAACGCATTGCACTCAGACTCCACCCCCGAGCTCATCAAGTCCAACCTGTATAACACCGTGGGGTGCTGCACATCGCTTCTCCTCCACTACAACGGTTCCAAGCTCCCTCGATCAGAGCTCATTGCGCACCTTCAGTCCATCGAATCAAATCTCGGCGACTTGAGAAGCACCAAAGTCCCTACCCGCGTTTTCAAGCTTCCAATCTCATTCGAATCGAAACTCCAAGACGAAGCAACTCAACGCTACATGACTAACCAGCGGCCTCACGCACCGTACCTACCCGATAATCTCGCATTCGTCGCAAAGAACAACGCTTTCACGCCACAGCAGCTGAAGGACATATACCTCACGGGCCAATTCATGGCAGTAGTCGTCGGCTTCTTCTGCGGTAACACAGTATCGCTGCCCGTAGATCCGCGCCAACGCCTCTCCGCTCCAAAGATGAATCCAAGTCGTGTCTTCACACCCGAAGGCACAGTTGGATGGGCCGGCTCCTGCATGTCGATATATCCCGTTGACTCACCTGGTGGGTACCAGATGACCGGCCGAACAGTACCATGCTGGGACTACTATTCCTACAAACCCGGTTTTGACACAAAGCCCTGGATTTTCCGTGACTTCGACATCTTGACCTTCTACCAGGTCAGTGAGAAGGAGCTCGATGATCTACTAGGCAAATTCCGTGCTGGAAAGTACCAGTGGGAGTACGAGGACGTGGAGTTCGATATGGCGCAGCACAACGAGCTTCTAGAGAAGACGAGCGATGAAGTCAGGAAGATCAGGGAGAAGCAAGCGGTCGCCCAGGAAGAGATGACGAAAGCCGAGAACGAGAGTCTGGAGCGCTGGAGGAAGGAGAAGGCTGAGAGTCAGGTTGACGAAGGGACCGTGGAGAAGCTGTTGGATGATCCGGATATTGTTGGGGTTGAGGCGCCGGTCGACGCGAATGTGTGGAAGGTGGAAGTTAACGAGGGCGATGAGATCGGAGACGAGAGTGTGGTAAGTATATTCACGCGGCTGTTCATCTGGCATTGCTAATATGATATAGATCGTCATTCTTGAAGCCATGAAGCTGGAGATTGCGGTCAAGACGCCAGAGACGCTGGCGAAATCGGGCAAGTTAAAGGTTGAGAAGGTTTTGGTGAAACCAGGAGATACTGTGACAGCTGGAGGACATCTGGCACTGCTACGCAAGAGCTAAGTGGGGACTGCGATTCGTTCATGGTATTTCATGCGTACGTAAGCTATCTCATGCATCAAAATGACATGCGTGTGAACAATACGTAACCATCTTTCCACATCGCCCAGTATCAAGTTCATGTCGTCTCGAATGGACTAGAACTCCAGTTCCTTCAAGTTGAGACCAGTGCCGCAGCTTGTCTCTTTAGTCGGTTTCATATCTGCCCGGCCCCAGTCGTAGATGCCGCCACGCTCGACGAATGACTTCTTGTCCCAGACGATTTGCTGCATAGCCTTCTCAACACCAACATCCAGGATAGACGCGCTCGTCGTCATCATGCCCTCGCCCTTGTCCATGAAGCGCATGTACTCATCAAGCAACAGGTAGCTGCTGGCCATTGAATTATTGTCTTCGGGTACGTAGCATGGGAGGTGTTTGTGGCGGTCGCAGAAGGTGCGCCATTGTTCGTCAGTGACCAGAAACGTCCTTGCATCGCGCTTCCGTGTCTCGTCGTCGTTCTCGCCTGCAACGATGAGGCATTGGAAGACCTTCCACCGGAATGGCGCTAGCTTCTCGATATTGGCAACCATATCTTCTTCCCAGTTGTGTATATTGACGACGGTGTTCAGCTTGAACTTCACGTTAAAGGCCCGGCACCACTCGGCAATTTGGAACATTCGAGCGACGTTCTTCCCGTCGTCACCACGGCCAATCTTGACGTTCGTCTGCGCGTCGAATGAGTCGCAGGAGATGGCCAGAATGTCGAGCCACTGAGAGTTCTCTCGCATCCATTTCTCCGTGATCTTGCTACCGTTGCTGACGATGCTGATGCTTTCGACGCTCAAGTCTTCTTTGCAGTAGCGAATCAGGTTTGAGAGAAGCTTGGGGTGTAGGAATGGTTCACCGCCCGCGATATTGAGTTTGCGCATACCCGCATCTCTGAGCAGTCTCAGACCTTCTCGCGCTTTCTCATCGCTTAGGATGTAGGAGCTGGTCTCGGTGTGCAAGCAGAATTTGCATTTGTAGTTGCACTCCCGAGAAGGGAAGTAATTGACTGATACCGGCGCATCTGGTGGCTTCGATGGATCCAAGGGCTCGTGGACAACCGAAGTTTCAACGGCTGGCTCTTTGGTAGAGGGCTCTTCAGTGAGTGATACGGGTGTGAGAATTTCGGTGGGCTTGATAGCGGTGGACTTGAAGACAACGTACGCGCAAGTCGCGAGGACAATCCCGACAAAGTACCGAAGAGCGGGTACTTCAGCGACAAGTGAGAGGAGCACCATCGTAAACGGTATTTCCGGAGACGACGTGGATGATAAGCGATAGTCGCTGCAAGAGAACCAAAGTCTTCAGAAACAAGAGGAAGTTGGTGCGGGATGCGTCAACTTCTATCTATACAGGCAGTGATGGTTCGGCCTGATAGAGGAAATTCCGAGCCTAGGAAATGTGGGTCTTGAACAGCAAGAAATCGCTTTCGATCACAACTTCCTTGATATACTGAGTGGGGGCGCTTGCTACAAACGGCAATCAGAGCTAACAATCAGTGGAACGCCCCGGAAGCACATACCAGGCACCTTCCACAATCATACTGTGCCCCACCGAGGCACTTCCTACCTCGCATGGGAAGTACAGTTCTTCTAGTCGCATTACCAGCAGCTATCGGTACCATGGCAGCCTCAGATCAGACCAAGGAATCCCCTCGCGGCTTTGCTATCGCGTTCGTACTAGGTATACTGCTCAGCTTCGCTTTTTAAACTTCAAAGTAACCCATGACTAGGTGCACCTGGTGCGGGGAAGGGGACACTGTGTACGCGTCTAGCTCGAGACCACAACCTGGTACACTACTCCGTCGGCGACAGTCTGCGGAGCTGGATGCGTGAAAACGCCAACGCCCCACTCGCAGTGACTATCCAGGACAAACTCGACAATCAAGGGTTTTTAACTTCTGAAGAGTTGAACCCTTTCATTGCGCGCGCGATCAGAGATGCCTTGTCTCAGCAGCCACCCAAGGCCGGCATCTTGGTGGACGGATTCCCACGAAGCACAGAGCAACTAGAATCATGGAACGTGTGGCCATTTCCCGAAGATCTGCCAATCGCAAGCGGGACCAACACCAATGCAAAACCAGACATTGTATTATCGTTACGCGTCAGCAAACAAAATGCGAAAGCCAGATATTCGGCTCGAGCCCGAGATAGCAACGATAGCGATGAGAAATTTGAGCGGCGTTTCTCTGAATATGAGGAAGAGACTTTGCCTGTGGAAGAAGTTTATCGTGAGCGCGGCATTTTGATCGATGTGAGTATGTAATACATTACGAAAGATCGAACACTAAATTGCATCTAGATCGACGTGAACGGTTCGAAGGAAGAGAACATTATAGAGATGACCAATAGCCTTAATGGAAGTAGTCTCTGGCGGAGAGTTATGGTCGAGAGATGTATGGACACGCATTTTATCCTTACGTAACCATGTACTTCGTAACTCGTTGGCAAAGTAATAGGTCGCATGTAGTTGGACGCCACTAACTTCTGCCAGTCCATGGCATGCCACGGCAACCGACCTTATCCCATGGATCTTGCGAATATTTCCCTTCTCTGTGCATTGTTTCATGATGCGTGTGACAGAGACGTGCCCGTTGTCCTGGTGGACCAAAGCTTCCTTAGTCCCTTCATGGCCCAACATATTCTGCCCCAGCGACGTATGATATGAGCATCGCCGAAAGTTATAATGATTTTATAAGACGAGAGCATCCAGATATCTCTCACATCAGGACTGGGGAGTGAGAGGCAATTCTCGGGACCTGGAATGAACGATTTCGATGTCTCCTTGACCCCGGGCTTGAGTCTGTCGTATATTCTCCGCGGCGGAACTAGAGGACATCTGAGGGGTCTATTAGGATGATGGAAATGAAAGACGGGATTTGCTCGCAGTCGCAACTAGCCAGGAGGTCATATTCTTACGTCGCCTTGTTGAAGTTTGTCGGACCAGTCTGGTCTATACTTCGTTTTCATGTGTTGCATGAGATCGACTAGGGAGGCTGAGAGGGCAGCGGAGCTTGGCCACCTCCAGGAAGAGAGCTCGAGAACGAGGAGCGCGTTGGAGTACAACTGGATAAGGTTCCCGCCAAAGATTGCCGGCATGTTCTGTATGAGCACTGTGCCTGCTCGGTATACCCAATGTGGCGTGACGAAGACATGGATGCCGCCGAAACTCACTACAGCCTCTCTGTTTGTGATGGTTAGTATGACACCCTTCAAGGCATGCGGATATTACGTACAGCACATGCCATGCACTCCCCCAACAAGGATTCAGCAACAAGTGTGTTATGTGTAAGGTAATGCGTATGACAGGGAGCAGCTCGTCTCTCTCGTCAAATAGCGGTAACAGCTTCTTGACGTTCTCCTTGGCGATGTGGTCGCCTTTGCGGAAGCGATTTTGCATGCGATACAATGAGCAGAGGTATTCCGCGGGCTTCTCTTTGTCAAAACACATTTCTTCATCCTGCGATAGATGAGCCATGATCTTCAGAAGGCTGCGCAGCTGATAGACTCACCGGCTCCGGAAACAATGCAGGTCTATCCAGTGTAGATGCAATCTGGTTCTCAAGGCAGAATATGGTCATGTGCATGGCTCGCAGTAGTTGGACATCGTCGGGATCCAGCTCTTGTAACGCTCTTTTTGACTCAAGGTCGAATGCAAGACGGCCTGCGAGAGCTATTTGCTGGCCAATGTTGCCAGCTATTGGGTCAAATGAGCTATTGATAGCGAGTAGTAGAACCGATCGGATGGTGTCGATGTTTGGCTCCATCGTTGCTAACTCGAGGTGTTCCATAGCATCTGCAAAGTACTGAGTGGCGAGGGCCCGGTATCTAATGGAATTGGCCTGGTGGTATGTGAGCCTACCCCTAGGGTTCCAGCAAGTATCAGGAGGTTGCTTTTTACGAGTGTTGGGAAGTATGTAGCATGCTATGGAATATATCATATACAACGAGAACTTCTCGGTGTCCGTTAGGTCATCAGGTACGTCAGGTCCGAGATAACGGAGCGATGAATCCAGGATTGGATATATAGGTTGCACAGTTTCGAGATAGAGTTGCACCAGCTCATACTGCTTCTCGGGCGAATCTTTGTTGCTGTAGTGCCAGTCGTCAAGCTCTTCGTCAGTCTGCACGGCACGATTTTCGTGCGCAGTGTGTAGTCTGGGGGATTTGAGAAGGCAGGATTCAGCGCCAAGGTATCGATAGCTGTTTCCCGCTTCGGCGAAGTGATGTTCGTATCGAGGAACTTCAGAAGCGATGAATTCTGTTTTGACGTGTGTAGCAAAGGCGCCATTGTCCGTGAGCCCGCCGGATGTCGCTGGCGACCCATGGCCACTGGACAAATTGCGCACACGATCTACTAGCTCGCTGATGTAGCTGGGCATGTCTTAGTACGAGTTCGAGGACAAGCCTCGTCTGCTCACCTTCGCGGTAGCAGCTGATTGCGCCCGTGGTCGTAGAACATGCATTCCACGCCGGCTTTGGTGCATTGCCTGACAACGTTAGCAGGACGCGCAGGGTGGGACAGAGAAGCCATGTACCTGCACTTGGGCAATAAGGTATCGCATCCGCGGCGACACTCTCGGCATCGCTTGCATGCGGGGAGACTCTGGGGAAGTGTAAGTGCACGATGGCGAATTGCGGAGACGGCGGCGTTACCTGAATCAGCGCATCTAGATCGAGCGTGGGGGGCTTCGAGGTCGCGGCGGCCATCGGAGTGGGCAGTTTGCAAGGAGGCGACAGGTACGGGTCAAGGTCTAGCAGAGCTGTCGTCTGTACTACGATCCATCGCGCGCCGTCGTCATGTCAGCGACAATGGTCGGAGACGCGATGGGAGGCCTGGGCGGAGTGGATGGCGAGCGAGGACGATCTTATCTGGCTAGGGCGTCCCAACACAGAAGCGATCACCCCGGCCGCCTGCATCCCGCGTGCCCACAGTCCGCCCACATGCCAGCATCCCGTCCTTCGTTCGAGAACACCAGCCATCGGGAATCATCACCGCCAGCAAGTCCTTCATCTCCGCCATGACAACGGCGCCATCGTGGTACAGACGCCAGACGCTCGAGGTTGGCCATGCAGAACCGCACCAAAGTCCGTCGTCGCGTGCTGGCCTGTGCTCGCTGTCGGAAGCGTAAACTCTCGGTAGACGCTTTCCTCTGCCCCCGTCATACATGTACTGACTCCATCAAGTGTGATGGCAAGGTTCCCGCCTGCACGCGTTGCGTAGATGCTAGCGTCCAGTGTGTGGGATTCGATTCTTCAACCCAGCAAGAAGCTCCGCGCTCTATTGCCGACTTTCTGGAAGCCCACATCGCTCGGCTCGAGGGCCAAAGCAGCACGCCCTCGACGCTGCCATCTCTAGGACAGTCAAGTGCTACTCTGTCATCTCCAGCAGATTCTCACGCATCTGACTCGAGGCCGGGGAATTGGCGTCCAGAGAAATGTGCCTTCGCCGACAGCCTCGTCAACCAGGTCATGCAAGACATCACGCCTTCTTTCCTTGGTGTGTGCAAAGCTCGGCCCTTCCTACAGTGCGTCATCAGAGGCACGAGGCTGCCTTCGAAAAAGGGACCTGTTCTTTCCAACGATCTGAACGAGAACCACCCCAGATCCATCTTGAACCCTCAGCAGACCAAGGGGCTGTTCTATGACCTCATGCCTGACGAGGTTGGCGCTAACAAACTACTCCAAAACTACTTAGATCGCGTCATCACACAATATCCCATCTACCATCGGAACGACGTGACAACTGCTTTCAACTCCATCTATCACAAGAAAGCAGCAACGCCAAATGAAGACTCATTCCGAAATCGATACATAGTCTGCATCATCATGGCCATCTCGCTAACAACAAGCGCACGGAATAATGTGCAGAAGGCGAACGATCTTGCCTATCAGCTTGTTCGGCACGCCATGCAATGGATTCCAGAGGTTGCAACCAACGATATTGCTGGACTACAAGCTATACTGCTGCTAACCCAATACATCTTCCTGAATCCTAAGATGGCCGATCTATGGCTCATGACAGGTCTCATCAGTCAAGCAGTCATTGACCTAGGACTGCACCAAGAGCTGCCTCATGATGCCAAAGTCTCCGCTTACCAACGCGACATGCGACGACGTATATTTTGGTGTGCATGGGAAATGGAAGTTGGCGTCTGCTGCATATTTCTACGCCCTACAAGTCTTCCGGTTGGGCGCATAGATGTTCATTTTCCCATGGAGATTGACGACACCGCCATTACGCAGTCTAGCATATCACCGACTGGACGACTATCGAAATTCACGCAGCGTATCATTTGTCGCTTTCGCCTTATCGAAGCTGACGTCATATCCGTCTTGTGGCATGAAGACCCTATATCTCAAGAGTGCTCCTCGTTGGAGGAGTGGGTACAACACACTATCAATGCCATGTCAGATTGGCAACGCGAGATATATGCAGCTTCGGATGCCAACAAAGATCGTAGCTTGAATGCACGATGGACTGAGATGCGCTTGTACTCCGACATCGCAACCCCTTACGTCTTGTCCTTGTTGCATCGCACCTCTCGACGACTGCCGAACCCAAGTAAAGAGCAAATGATGATCGCTCTACTCAATGCCGTCAAGGTTGCTGACGGCTACTTTCAGCAATCTGAGGCAGAAGCGGGAAAGATCAAATACGTCTTCCATCCATGCCATCATGTCTTCAATTGTGCGCTCATTTTCTTGCAAGGTTTGCAGCGCTGTCCGAAAGAAGTTGCGGACCAATACTCATGGCAACAAGTTGAAGAATGGATGCACGTCTTTTCGAAATGCTTCTTGTCCATCTCGGAGCGATGGGCAGCAGCGAAAAGGTGTTTCGAAGAGTACGAACGACTACTCCTTCCGGTCAAGAAGGAATACCTCGAATTCCTGAATCAGAGAGCGAGTTATTGTCCGCCAACACTGCACCAAACGGTCTCTGATGCGAGCAATCTCTACGACTACCAAGTGCCGCCCTCTATACTTACAGAAATCGATGAGGCTTACCAGTTCTGGACGGTTTTCAACCCTACCTCAGCGATCGATGCACCAGACCCACTGGGTGCATACTCTTACAATCTCGCGCCTTCTGATTGGAATGCGGAGTTTTCTTTGAATGATAATATGGACATGACACCGGAGTTGTAGTAATCTTTGGCGTTTCTCGATCACCTTTCTTCTCTCACCGGCATTTACGTCTTTCAGCTTGATGACAGCACAGCACTGTACTGATTTACTTAGCTAGCATGTGGAATTGTTGCGCATTTTCGGTTCGGACTAATGAAATACCCTTGGGTTGCGGGCTTACATCTCTTCAGTGGTACTTTGTTGCTCTAGACTTCCGCTGAGTATCAAGCTTGATAACACTTTGACTGGATTTCAACATGTGCGAATATGCGTACACCCAAAGGTCACTGGACACGTTTTGAGCGCACAGTCGATAATAATGAGGTTACATTCGCCAAAGCCTGCCGTGGCTTATTTCCGCGTACACATATGCGGGGCACGCGGCACGGGAGTCGCCCGGTCACGTCCAGCGTCTACCAATGTGTCGGGTGGATTCGACGGCGCCGAGAGTGCTGCACTGCCAACACAGAGCGCATTGAGCCCCCACGCTGCGGTGGGGAAGGACGGGCCATTTACCCGCAGAGTATCTGCATATTCGTTCACGAACGAGAACTGCCCTATACACGTACCGGCTACATAGTCACAAGACGTCTTTACTTGAGAGGCAAATTGGAAACGTAGTCAACTACATCAGTGTCGCGTGTGACGACTTTCGATAAGCATATAGATCTCCTGACACGTAGTGCAGTGGCACAGGCAGTTCATGCGAGCGTACGCACATCTAACGTGTCCTGGTTATGGGCTTCTATCCACTTGACTGCCCTCATTCCTGTGGAAGTGTAAGAATTTGGTATAGTGTTCAAACAAAGACGAATATGCAGTACATCTGCCCTATAGCTCTAGACTCAGAGTTTCCTCTGGCTGTGTTGGTATCCCCATCTTCAGCACTGCTTTCTTGCTTTTCAAGTCCATAACAATGTTGAACAGGGTACCACTTCCAGTCTCCTCGGTCTCAAACCTACATATCGCACCCGGCGCATTCTGCTGGTCGGCAAACAATTGAGTCACGTCTTCCCAGCTTGGGTCGTCACCCAGCGCTCCCACGTTCGTGGCCATTGTTTGAACCCTAGTGATGGAGTCTTTGAGCCATACAGTATCGATTTCGCCAGGGTGATCCAGCAGCAGATGATTCGTGTGGATGACCCTTGAGCTAGAGTCTGGTAACACGTGCGCAAAAGTGCTCTTTGTGAATTCTAAGCCCAGGGACGTGTTTGCATCAGCTATGAGAATATGGGCTGAGGATGCCATGCCGAAACTCTCTAGCTTGCGTACTGCTTCGTCGACTGACGTGCTCTCCAGTGCCATTCTCAAGCCAAAGTGAGCGGGCATTCGGGTAGAATCCACGCCGTGAACTTTTATGGCGTTAAACAACGTGCCTACGCCGCTGCTGTTGAAGCCGATCTTTCCAATTATGCCTGCCTCGGTTACTTGGATTATAGTTGGCTTGTTCGCTTGTGTAATCTTGGTAACAATCAGGTTCTCTTGCTGCTCGGTCATCCACTGGGCACCGTCAGCATGCGATCATCGCTTTCGTGTTCTTCTAGAGGTGCTGCATACATCCCAGTTCTGCGCCAACCATGCCCGGTTCTGAGTGTGCCACGCGAGGGCAGTGCAGCCATCGCTGAACAGGCCAAAGTTGATCTCAGTTCGGACGTTTATCGCTACGATGTCTAGCAACTCGCGTCCGGAGCCGTCGGCAATGCCTTGCATCTCTTCGTGGAAGTTTGGCCATTGCGCCTTTGCTCGCTGTTCAAACGTCGACGCGTGTTGGAGGACCTGTGGCCATCTCTTCTTGCAGTTCTTGAGGAAGAGACACGCGTAGAACTCAATGCAACGCGCAATTTGTAGTTTCGCGGCTTTACCGTGTTGGTAGCCAATCTGTGCGAGATCAGCATGATCCTGGTCGCTGTCGCGTTTCGTCGCGGCGGCAGCAATGACGTCACGCGTCAGACTTACCTCGTACGGGGTGCCCTTGCACTCGACAAACAGCATCGTGTACGACAACCCGACAAATATCAGACGAGAAGATGTAGGAAACAGTCTAGATTCCTATTCGAAGGAATGAATTGCTAAAGTCTATCTGTTTGCGGAAGCGCTTTCGGCAAACCCACGCACATGCCCCGCCTTCGACGTGCGCTCAATTCCGTCTCGAGCTACGCCACGCGCTCCTTCGTCTCTCATTCGTTGTAAAGGTGCAGCATGAGTAATTCTCTGCGAACTGCGCTGCATGAGCACGAATGCAGTTCATGGACCACTGCAAGCTAACCCACCGGCGTTGAAACCCTGTTACTACCTGCTTGATTAGTGCTTCGGAGTATATCAGCGACGGGCGGTGAACCACTCCCTTGGTATCGAAACAGCCGCGGACAGAGATGGCAAGTACAACTGTGCCGCGGACTATGTCGTTTGAGAAGGCAGGGAGTTGACGATAAGAGGCGATTGCATCTCGCCTGCATTCTGTTGCTTCCCCGAGGGTTGCTCCATAGCCAACGACTTTCTTGCCTTCAATTTTGCCTAAGAAATCATGCCAAAACGCGTGCTGTGTACTTATGGTATTGACATCGACGCGGTGAGTAACACGTTTGCCATCTTCGTTCGGACACTCGCTGATTACCGACACACGCAGGTGAGCGGGTGGCACGTTGGATTCACTTGAAGTGTCTCATGGGCACCAGCTAACAGCACACCAAGGCTAAACACCAAGACTGGAGCCACTGCCAACCCAACCGATGTGTCCCGCGGTGTATTTGGTGCCACTGTAGGCATTGATCGTCTGCTGAGGCTTTGGGACAAATACGATATCAAGACAACATGGTTCATACCAGCACATTCCGCGGAGTCGTTTCCGCATCAGATACGCAAAATCGTCGAAAAAGGACATGAAGTCGGGCTACACGGCTACACACACGAATTTGTCTCCCTTTTGAACGAACAACAGCAACGAGACGTTTTGGAGAAGAGCATACAGGTCTTGACAGACATTTCAGGCAAGAAACCGCGCGGCTGGACTGCACCTGCCTGGAGCACGAGTAGGGAAACGATCAAGCTCCTCAAAGAGTTCGGGATCGTACGATTACCATTGTCTAAAATCAGGCGTAAACGACGAGCTGACATCTACTGTAGGAATACGATCACTCCTTCATGCACCATGACTCTCAGCCCTACTACGTTCCTTCCCCGCACCTCAGCACATATACAGAAACCGACGTATCAAAGCCAGCTTCCCATTGGATGAAGCCCATGTCAACACTGAAGCCATCTGCAGTCGTGGAAATACCTGCAAATTGGCATATCGATGACTGGCCACCTTTCCAGCTCTCACTTACACAGCCAAGCACGCATGGCTTCGTCGATACCGCGGTCATCGAGCGCTTGTGGAAGGAACAGTTTGCGTTTCTGTATCGCGAATGTCCGGACGACGGAAGCTTCATCTTCCCAATCAGTCAGTCATATCCTTGGAAGAGCTGTATGTGAGACAAAGACTGACTTCGTACACCCATCTTTAGGCATCCACCCGCAGGTGAGCGGCAAACCACAAGTCATCTTACTGCACGAGAGGCTCATCGAATGGATCAACGGGCACGAAGGAGTGGAATGGGTCACTATGGAGCAAATCGTTGATGAGTTCAAAAGCGGCAATTTGAGCGGCGCGACCGTAGAGGGTGGGGCGGACGTGTAATGTTACACCGAGATGGAGCCGAGATGTTACTCTCGCACGCGAATGACTAACATCCACTTCTCGGTTGGCACAACCCCTGGCAAATCCTTCGACGTCAAACTGAATGAAGAATGTCGAAACGAGGTTTTACAGTCTAAGGTACATGTGCCGTGGCATTCCGCGCTCTTCTTGCATAGCCGCTATGCACGAGCGCTACGCCTCGTGAACCGTCCTCACGGGCCCGGAGCAAGGCGCATTACACCGAGCGGCGGACGGCGACGATGACGCCCCTCTCTCAAGCGAGGGCCTAGTCAAGACGATGTATTTGACTTTCCGTGCCCCCAGTCCCACAGTCTGCCAACATCTCCAGGGCTCACTTTTGCATGACCAGGTAGTACACCATCGCCATACGTTACTGTTGCTTCTTTGTCGAACTGTGAACTTTCTGTGGAGCTTCGGTGATTACATTGAATCATGCGCAGAAGAAAGAAGGGTGAATCACCTTCTGACCCACTCTACCATGCATCCCTCTTTCCGGTCTAAGTACTATATCAATTCTCTATCTTTTCTAATCTACCTGTCACACGCAACACCTCATCCCAATGTCCCAGCCAAGCTCCACCATACAACTTCAAATCTACTGCCTTCTTGCTCATCCTCATCCCCGCTCTCAACCAAGTTCACACTCGTACACATCCCACCAAGTAGTCTTCAAGTCCCTCGCCATAATATCCACACTCACTTTTCTCGCCTCGTCTTTATACTTCTCCTCCACCTCATCCGCCTGCTCGAACCTCCACACCATCTCAAAAGATTCTCTCTTTAGCCTCCTATCCGAATACTCTGCATCGACTCGGTTGCAAAGTGCTTGCTCGGCCAGCGGCAGTGTCTTCTGTCGACCGGGTACTTCGACGCTGAGAACGTGGGCTTCTTTGAGTACCTCCATCTTAAGAATTGTGCTGCGATTGGTAGTAGGGTGTGTGACGCGTATGTTGATGTAGAAGAATTCCTCGTTGTTTTCGGGGTAGGCGCATGTCTGGGTTTCGGGGGTTGCGGACACGATGTTGTAGAGGGCGCGAGAGAAGGTTGTGGCTTTTGTGACGACGATGAGGTAAATGGGCGCCATTTTTTGCGTACGGATAGGCAGTGGACCAAGATCTTGGCAATATTTACATTTGCTGAAGTGGTGACTCGTGCTGATAAGCACATGGACAGGAGCGTTTGTGTTTCGACACGTGATGAAACTACACGGTGTTGCTTGCTGTCAGGCCTAGAACCCACACATCGCGTGGTCTTCACAGAAGCTACTGGTTAGACATCGGGTGTACTCATTGCAAATCATGAGATAGTTTTCAGAGCAGATGAATCTGCTGAAACTACCCATCCATCGAACAATCTACAGTGTTGATAATGCTTTTGACTTCACTTTCGACGTCGCTGGGCATAGAGAGCAGCTCTCCTTCTCTCTTGAGATTTTCGTATAAGCTCAACGCCACGAGGACTTTCGTGATTTCGAGCACCTTCCCAACATAGCTCAGTCGGCGGCGCAAGCTTAAGCTTGATCTTCTCTCCCTCTTTCTCAAGACCTGTCGCTTCAACTGAAGAGAGTTTTTCGACTTCTTCTGTCGAGAGGTCCCATGGCAAGTAAACTGGTATCGATTCTTCGAAGGGCTTGCCATTAAATCTTTTGATGTCCAGAGCCTATCGGTGTTGTCGTGAAGGCTTGATGTTTATTCGAGATTCGATTGAGGACATGATGTTTTTATACGCGTTTCGTTGAGGAATGTGAAGACTTGTGTTCGAGACATGTATGAATGAGCTGAGGCAGGGGAGCATTTGTGTCTTTGGTGCTGCGACCCATCTACAGCTGTGAGCCATGAACTGTTAGACGCTAGCACTCGATTGGCCACGTACAGCATGTTGTGACCAACAGTCAACGGACACAGATCGTAGCAATAGCTGCTATGACGGGTAGGCAAGCGGCAGTCGAGCTTCGGGCTTGGGAATGCCGTCAGTCACAGTCTATTGCAAGTGTCAAGCCGCGGGGATGACATGACGCTAGGTCCACTTCCCCCATCGAACCCATGTTCCGCCCCACCAGAGCGCATGCATGCAAGTGCGACCGCGGAACGCGGAGTATGTCGACGCGCCACCCGCCAAACTTCACGCATTTGTTTGCTCACCACGTCCAAAGCTTCTAGCCTTCTTTGAACTTTACCGTGTGCACTGGAAATTGCAGCTCTCGTGGAAATTGCAGCTCCCGTGGAAATTGCAGCTCTCGTATCCATATTCGACATAGAATCAATTCCTCCGCCGACTCATAATGGGCACTTTGACCGCAGACTGCCCACGCCTGGATACACACTGTCCGCACAAGCTTGCCACAAGCTGCCGATTGACTTCTACCCCGAACTGCTGCGCTTGTGCCGACGAAAGAGTCCACTCGCGGACGTATCGCGTCTACATTGACGGCGTGGGCTTTGTGAACCGCGGCACAAGGTGGCAAGGCTATTGCTGGTTCTGTAAAGGTACAATATTGCTCGATAGGACCTCGAGTTACCAGATCGTAAACTAACTATAGCCTAGAGTTCTGGAGCAATCGTCTTGCCGCTACCGAACCTCCCCTCGAAATCTCTCAGACACGCGTACCCGAGATACCTGATCAGACCGAGTTCCTAGAGCGATGGTGGGAATTTCACCAGGGCTATCGCATTGCGAAGCTGCCAGATGGGACTGAACAACGCATGCCTGTCATAGGGGAGCCATTCCGGGAAGTCAGTCCTGGCTTTCTTCCGCGAACATTGGATCAGCTGAGGGCCGGCGTAGAAAATGATGCGAGCAGACCAGAGAATCGACTGAGAAGAAGACGGTTAAGCTCTGAAGAGGAGCGGCCAGAGCAGCCACACCAGAGTCTAGAAGACGCGCTGGATGACCTACTGCAAGAGACGGAGGAGATGGAGGTTTCGCACACGGAGCCCACGGCACCAGCAGAACCACGAACTTCTGTCACACCCCAAATACAGGAAGAGCCGTCAGAGCCCCCGCGGCCAATGACACGACGAGAAGCGCAGCAACAAAATCGGCGAGAGCGATTCGCACGCGTATTCGGCTCCCGGGAGGAATTAGAACAGGACGACTACGAGTCGCCGCTGACACAAATGTACACACGAGCATACGCCCGCCAGCGCCAGGCAGACCAACGAAGAGCAGATGGGACTGAAATCGCACCTCCACTCGATGGCCTATCCCCACAAGATCGTCGAGAAATCGAGGAACAGCTGCTATGGGGTGTGATGCGAGAGTCGCAGTCATTTGCAGAGACTCTAGAGCCAGAAAGCCAAGTTTGGAGTTATGCACCCCGGCGCCCAAATCTTGAGAACAACGACGTATCCCGCCCAGACCTGGATCTGGAGACAATATTAGCAATGCCCGGCGGTGGGGATGCAGCAACCAGACCCGCAACTGTAGCGTCGGCGCTCGAAATACTATCCAATGTGCGCGCCTCGGCTCTCCTTGAGCCCGGCATGCGCAGTACACGTCTTCAGCACAGGTTCGCTGAAGCGCGTGCATTTTTACGCGTCGACCCTCCGCAGCCAGAACTACCGCTCGTATCGCTTGACAGCCAGCCTGATCGGCCAGAGCCAAAGACAGACGCGGATATGACAAAGGTACTCGCGTGCCAGGTGTGCTATCAGCAGCTTGCTGATGTAGCTGTATTGCCCTGTGGGCACATGGTTATGTGCCAGTGGTGCGCTGATGTCGTTGTTCCGGTGAAGCATGGTCATATACCCGTGCGGCCGACAAAGTGCCCCATGTGCAGAAAACAGGTGAAGCAGAGGTTCAAGATACATACTGGATGAGGTGGCTGGATTGACGTCACGATGTAATGAAAGTAATGATCTACGATGTATATATAATTGGATATAGGTATGATCTAGACAACGAACCAACTCCGGTCTGCTAGGACTGGTGACAATCTAGTGCAATGATACCTATCCACGAGCCTGCTATCTTATCACTGCTTTGCTCTCTAACCTGTCTTCATCGTTGGTCCAGCTGGCATGTTCTCTCTCTTTGTGCCATAGAATGCGTAAAGCCCGGAGCTTTGTGCGGGGAAGATGCGGACCGATCGTATGTAGGTCTTTCTGTATATCAACGTCGCGTCCCTGATCAGCCTGTGGAACATTGTCATCCACACTCGTGGAGACTAGTTCTGCTCGTGTGAGTTGGAGGATACACGTCGTTCTCTCGGTCTTTTGCGTTGTTTATACATCGTGTCACTTCAGCGAAGTGTACTCGTGGTGATGTTCAACTCATGGGTGTGGTGAGGATGTGGAGACGGCATTGATGCCACACCAGCTGGTGAAAATGCTCAAGGTCCGAGAAGTCGACCACAATGAGTCGGCAGTTTCATGAGCGATAAGAGTTGCCTGATCTTCATCGAAACATTTCTGTCACGACATGGTCGACAATGAGATGCCCATGCAGATGCCCTTCCCTCTAATCAGAGCAGCAGGAGAAGACACAAGGACGTGGCTTCGGTTGTTGATGCGCGGGGCGAAAGTATGCGTGGATGCGTTGAGATGCGATGCTAGTAAATCCGGGGCATGTGTTCGCGACAAGGACTCAGAGTCCACCATAGATGGCGAACGAGGACAATATGAGTACCAAGGTGTTGATGACAGCCCAGACAAAGGGTATCCAGGTGGACATTTCGAAGTAGCCCGCCTGATATACGCCTCCAAGTCTGATAGTAGTGAGTATGCGATCCATATGGCTCTTTCCAGAGGCATCACTCACAGTCCGCCAACAATTGCACCCGCAACAAGTGCTTCAACACCTCCCACAATGCTGAACACAGGTAGGGCTATCCATATCAACTTCCAATTACGCCATTGCACTATGCATGCCCATAGCGCAGTGATGAAGTGGATGCCGCCGACCAGCAGCAGTGTCCAGTATACGGTGAAGCGGAAGATGTCATCGGGACGGTATAGGTAGAAGGACTGTGTCGCGCCGGCGGGAAGAGGCCAATAGAGGGAGGGGAAGGGCGGCGTGGTGTAGCCGAGCGGAACCGCCGAGTCGACGCGTTGAATAAAGCTGGGGAATATACGGTTAACTACGTTCATGGCCAAGATGTGGGGAACGTGTTGAGGCGAACGTGAATGTTGGGCCATGCACAGGGGGAAGACTGTGGTGAGCACAAGGGTCCAGTTGGGCTTACCTCATCTATGCGGCATGGCTATGGGGCGCTTCGTGTACTGCTACGCGTAGGACGAGGACCGCGAGATCATACGATATCAGAAGCCGATGTTTTGGAGTTGATGCTTGTGACGTCGATCTCCGAGTGAATGTCAACGGCTAAAGCCCGAGCTTAGCGCAACCTCGGCTGACGCGAGCGGTAATCAACACCAGCCATTGCATCTCCAACACCTCCATGCGCATCTTCTGGTAGCCTGTCGCGGGCTTCTCGAGGTCATCATGGTCGTCGATCGCCTCTTATCTACGCTGCTGCGCTCGCTCCAGACATACACAGATCAGCAAGACACGCCGCGGTACGCATCGCGACTCCCTATTCGCAATGCGCATGCTAATGACCACAGGCTACTGGGAACCGCGTCTTCACTCCTCACCACACTCGGCAACCCCCACAATCTCAGCCTCCTTACTTCGCATCTTCTTACCGCGCCCGCGCTATGGGACCGTCCCGATGGCGTTCGGACGCCTCTCCGCATGCTCTCCGTCTTTCACTCGGCCGTCACCACCGTCATCAACCATCACAACGACGTTCGGCACAACAAAGCAGCTAAGCTTGCGCCAGGACAGACGCCAATAGGAGGAGGCCTTTCGCTAGACGAATGGATACGCGCCATAGTCGCCGGAGCCGACGACCGGAGCCGCCGATGGAAGCACTTGGTCGTCCTCGCCGGTCTGCTGATCGGTATCGGCAGCCTCGAAGAGCAAGGCATGGACTTGTACTGGGCGTCAGCTATGCGAAAGAGAGTCGAGGCTGCATTGGTGCGCGCGACAAATCTCGCCTTGGTGGAAGTCAGGGAGCGTTCCGAGGCAGACGGATTGGGAGGCCAGACCATAACACTGACGCTCAACCATGCCTTCGGATGCATCGGAGACGTGGAAAGGACACAGCTTGATTACGATCTGCTGCTTCCAGTCCTCATTGGAACGGCATACTACTCGAACGAAGGCTTCCAGTCTGCCTACTTCCTTGGGAGCCTGGATCTCGACGTACGAACAATGCAATCAGGGAAGCTGGACTGGAGTGTAGGTCTTTTCGGAACCTGATACATGCGTGTACGTATACTGACTATGCATAGCCACACTCTAGCTCTTACAGACAAGTCGAAAGTATCATGAATAGGCCCTTAGTATCATCTATGGGTCCTCTATCACGGCTAATCGCGCATGCTGTCGAGAACGTCAAGAACCCATGGATCATCCAAACAATGATGGACGACCTCGCAAGCTTTTCTCGCGCTCTTACTACACAATGGCGACAGACCAAGTTTTCAGACATCGAGCCGTCCGAGGAGGCAGCAAACCTGGAAGACGACGCGCTTCACAGGACAACTCCGCAGTTGTGGAACCTACTCAAGGCGGCTCTCTTTGCTACTACTATCATTCTGCGAGGCGTATTCACACGAACACTAGCCGACAGAGCGCTCGCTGCAGACGCCATCGCTCCCATGTTAGCATCACAAGCCCTACAAACCCTGCGGCACCTATACTTCATCACATCTCGACTCGGCCCAGCGTCCTTTTCCCAGCATACATTTGTCTATCTTACAGCGATAGACATTCTCTCCGCCTACCCCAACCACGCCGACAAGCTTCTTAAAACTATTGCGCCTCAGCACCTTGGCCAAATACCAAGCCACCCACTTGATCGCATACTGGACCTCTACTTTCTCAATACAGCAGAACACTTCACTCTGATATTGTCGCCAGCCACGAACGAGGACTTGCTTGTCGCTTCGGCGGTACCTTACCTTGCGGCTGGCGAGAACCGTCACATGCTGCCAGTGTTCGAAGCTGCCCATAGTGTCATGCTTGCTGTGCTATCTGCTCCACAATCTGCCGAGATCACAGCAAAACACCTGCCGTTCTACATCGACGCTCTGTTCAGTGTTTTCCCTCACAACCTGTCTCCGCGCCAGTTCCGTCTAGCTTTCAAGACCCTGATGCGTGTCACGGCTCCTCCTTCCACCTTGTCGGCAACGCATCCCGATCTCCCGGCCACACTCCTAGAGCTCGTATACCATCGCGCTCTCAACGCTCCTTCGCAGCCACTACCACCCGATTCGGTCGCTTTGGCTCTACAAGGCTCAGACGCACCACCCCCTGCCCTCTCGGAACAGGCAGTGCTCGCTTTGACCCTCATAGATGCCCTGCCTTTCCTTCCTATATACCTGCTGGAGGAGTGGCTGCCTCTATGTGCCGAACTACTCAACCAAATCCATGACGATGAAATGCGGGAGAATGTCAAAGCGCGATACTGGGAAGTGTTGGTCAGCGGCGAGATGGATGCAGAGCGTAGTGGTGTTGCTGTGAATTGGTGGACGACAAGGGGAGGTAGAGAGCGAGTCCTCTACGGAAGAGAAGAACAGGTGGACATGATGAGTGGTGCGCTACCTGTTGAAGAGCGACACGTGCGGGAGAGTAAGCTGTAGGAATATGATACCCCCAGTCAAAATGATTAATGTTAAGCCTTCGATAGCCTCTGGAAGTATGCATCAAATGTACGAATAACACATTGATGCAGTAGCTTCGACAATATCACAGGTCAGAATTGTATGCAAACGCCCGTCCGGGTCAGTGCTCTTCTGCACGGCAACAAACAAACGGCTGATACCGCACCCCAAATTGAACCCATCTCACCCTCTTCCAGGTCAAAAACAAACAGCATTTCGACTCTCCAACCAAGAGATATGCAGGCCCGCACGATCGACCGCTACATACCTGATCGCGACAACGCGTACCAACGCAGGTCCGACGCACCACGCTCTTCTTCAACTCTTATCAACCCACCCTTTCAAAGCGCTCCATCACCCCCAAGCTCCCACTATACACGCCGAAATTCAAGCCAACACACCCCATACGACGACACACCCACCAAGCTCGACAAGTCATTACCCAAGAACTTCCCCCAACCTCTAACCTGTTTCTTCTGGCACCAAAACGGACGATGCAACAAACGAGATATCGATTGCGCGTATGCACACTACGACACTGGGTTCATGGCCGGTGCGCCTGTTACTCCACTTGACTGTGCGTTTCCCTTCACTGACCTCCTAGCAATAACCTGCTGACCCGCTCCCAGCATCCAAGCCGCTCGCGGGTAGAAACCTGTCCAACTATAACAAGACCCTCGATACTCCACCCCTCGTACCAGATATTCGTGACCGCGAGTTCGCCGTTATGAACCGCGAGATGGAGGTGGAAGAGCAGCAGCGTGCGTTGACGTCGCGCGAAAGTGTGGTGGAGGGGAGAGAGAGTGCTGTGGAGAGGAGGGAGAGGGAGGTAGCGGAGAAGGAGAGGTTGCTCGAGCGGAGGGAGGCGAAGTTGGTGAGGAAGAGGAAGGATGGTAAGGTTTTGGAGAAGAGGGTTAGGACGATGGAAGAAGGGATGGGGAGACGCTAAGGTGTGTATGTGTTGTTGGTAAGGGGTGAGGTCGGAATCGAGTTGTAGAAAGTGCATCTTTGGGCTTTGACGTCAGAGTTGGTGGTACAGAAGATGGTGCATCTTGTATAATGTCTTTGGGTACATTACTGTGGAATGATTGTAAATCGTCTCTGTATTATTTACAAGTTACAAGCTAAATTGTAATCTTCTATTCCGATAGCCCTGGCATTACTCTTATGCCGATGCAGGTACTCTTATTCACTCTACGATCGTCCTCTGGATCACGCGCCCGTTTGTGCTGTTTGTCCCGCACTTTGGTCTCTACCATCCAGTTCTTGCGAATTCCCTCTGCTTTCCGTCCGCGAAGAACGACGCGTGTTGATGGAAGAACGCCGATTGACACTGAACCACGTCAGTCGCACGACAGGCGAAAAATCCCGTTAGGAGATTTTGCGCAGCTCCAAATCGTCAGGGTATGCTGCGATACGATGCCCCGATTTCAATAGCGTGAAGGTATTCCTGTGCCAGCTCTATCGCCATGGATGCGTATGTTGATGGCTTTGTGGCGCATTGAGTTGGCCGTCTTCTCGCCACTCCTTATCGTAACCCCCCTCAGAAGTAGATGAAAGTCTCGATGCTCTCCGTCCGTCCATCAGACCTCTTAGTATCCTGTAGCACAATGCCCCCCTCTTCATCGACCATATGCGCATTTCCCGGCTCCCGAATATACCCATCTCTATCCACCCTCGAAGCCATGGTTCCTCTTGACCCCGACGTCCCTGAACTTGCCGACTTCCACCAGGTACCACCACCGCCCTTCTGGATGCTGGCATGTGTCGTGCCTTGGCTAGATCCGCTGTACATACTCGTTGCCACCTTGAAGTAATGCGATAGGAAGACTTTGAGGGCAGGCGCACTCGCGCAGATGGCGCCGAGTTGGATTTCCAGCACGCAGAGCAGCCATGCAGGCCAGGACTCCCATGTCGAATCGTATAGGGGGCTGTTGAAGGTGCGCCACACGAAGTAGGAGCGTACGCCTGCGACGATGCAGACGAGGTAACCGAGAGCGAAGATGGCGCCAAGGGCAATCTTTTGGCGGCGTGGGATGTGTAGGTTCCAATATAGGATTGTGGGAAGGAACGCAGCGATGGCATCTTGTACGGCGCTTATTATACTCGCTGATAGAAGGTCTGCCGCTTCATCGATCCAGCAATGGTATGCGTATCCTGTGAGCTGCTTGGTGATATCGAATTGGTACCAGAATGCGGTAAACGGTGTGCAGGCTGTGAAGAGGACGATGACGAATGCGATGGAGAAGATGGCGATGGCAACGATGTTTAGCCATGTTGCGATGCGGAAACTCTTCGTTATAGAGCGTGAGTCGAGACGGCGGTAGAAGAGCAGGATGGATATCTTGATCATCCCTCCTGCCACAATGTACAAAGCGTAGAGAGCGAAGGTTACTTGGCGCTCTGGGACGTATTTGTCGGGATGGACGTCCCAGATGTGTCGGTTGAAATTGTAGCGTTCGGTCGCTAATGTGGTCATTAGTAGCTGGTACGGTAAGGTTTCGCGTGAGTGGCAACGTACCAAGACATGCGGTGACTGTCAGTCCAATTGTTGGGATCTGTGATCAATGTGTTAGTCTTCGCACACACAGTTTCAGTCACTGTGGGAGGCTCATACCATTGCAGCCAACATGATCCAGTCA